>Ga0116229_10004471_pt1 | contig 22901 bp, 14 predicted proteins | sample S1TSphgellanicum_3_FD_87313 | JGI IMG/M metagenome (GOLD analysis project Ga0116229, IMG submission 87313) | Host-associated microbial communities from peat moss isolated from Minnesota, USA - S1T2_Fc - Sphagnum magellanicum MG | ecosystem: Host-associated > Plants > Peat moss > Unclassified...
AAATTGAAAGTTTTGAAAAGGGAAATTTGTGACAGAATATTCTTTTCTCACAATATTTTTTCGCACAATGGCCAAAATTCACCACAAAAGAATTCACTGATCAGTCTTGATGGACAGTCACTACAGTCTACTGTAGTATAGGCCTCTTAACTTTTCTGGAGGGGTGTGTACATGACTTGAACTGGGTATTTACAAATTTTCTCAACTAGAAGAGTAGTACAGGAACAGTTGTCAATCTGAAATGGGTAATGTGTTCGTCATCAAATTCATATTCAAATAGATTAGGGTTTTGTGCTAAGTTTTCTGATATTGTAGCCTGGCTGAGTTGAACCCTACTAGCCTAGTGCAGCTTGGTAACGTAAATTGGCTATAAGAAGGACTCAGTTTGAGCACCAGATTCATCAAGCTGCTCAAGCCCAGCTAGGGTCGTGCCAAGCTCCATTTAACTTGAGGCAGTGCTGCTGCAGCGTGAATCAATCTGAGCTGCACCAAGTCTTGATATATCTTATTGCACTAGTTAGTTAGTAGTGGTATTCTGAATTTTTGTTCAACTTACTCTGATCCATAGCTGCTGCAACTGCCTATGGAATCTCAAGGAGAGGCTTAAGAGAGAGAGAGAGTGCCGGAATCAGCTGGGACTCGCCTAGTACTACTACATTAAGTCTACAAATTGAGAGAGATCTGAGCTGACAGAGATATCACTCTAGTACAAATTAATTGCATTAACAGTGACCCATTCAGAGAAGCTTGTGTTCAACTGCTGCATTGAAGTTGTAGTAGTGACGAAAGGCGTCATTGGGTGGAGCCACCGACCAGAATGGCAACGTTAGCAAGTATTTCGGTACCTGCATTCAGCTGGAGTTTAGAGGGTTTTGTCTTGCTTGGTTTGGTAGGACTTCTCACAATAGCTGCGTCAATCTTCATGTTGTCCAGGAAGTCGTTTGATAGCCAACTACCTCCGGGACCAACCGCATGGCCTATAATTGGCAATCTTCATCAGCTAGGTCCAAAGAACCCACACCACGTTTTGTGGGAGATGTCCAAGAAGTATGGTCCTGTGATGCGTCTTTGGTTGGGAAGTCATCCTCTGGTAGTCGTCTCATCGGCGCAGGCTGCAGGAGAGTTTGTGAAGGTGCAAGACAAGATTTGGGGAGGTCGACCTCCTTCCATAGCTGGAGAGATTTTCAGCTACAACTACAGAAACATCGTGTGGGCACCTTACGGTAACTATTGGCGTCATGTGCGTAAAATCTGCTCCATGGAGCTTTTCACTCCTAAGCGCCTTGAGACATTCCGGGCTCCTAGAGCCGAGGAGCTCGGCCAAATGATCAAGACAATGTTCCAAGATGGTGAGAAAGGCGAGGCTGTCAATCTTGAGGTGAAGCTCGGCCATCTCTCTAGCAATAACATCACTCGAATGTTGCTCAACAAGAGGTACTGCAGAATCCAAATTCCTAACCTCCATGAAATCAATAATTCATCGTGAGAAAAATTGATAATTTTTGCAGCTGATGATCATCAGATCAAAACCCATCATCTTTTGTATGATTATATGAAAACGTGATTTCTGCTCTGAGAGCATCTCCAGCGGCGCTCAGTATGCGACCTGCAAGAATATTTCTCACATCCAAGTTTAGCTATTTACTTGCTTTCCAACCCCGCTCATAATACTAAAATCGTGACTACAAATAGGTGGGAGACTATTAGTAGCAAACCACCTCGACCAATCATGATGATTGGCCAATCAGAAACAGTTGTTACACTCTTCTCTGGCAAGTATTAGGCTTTGATCATGTCCCTTTACCAGCTTCAGCAAAGAGTGCAAAAATGCTGGGCCAAAACCATTTTGCTGAGCCAAACCAGCATGTTTTGACTTTTCTTCATCCAATTTTAATTTTCTGGGTCACATACTGAGTACCGCTGGAGTTACTCTTACAAATGTTCAATGCTGCAAATGCCGATCCGGCCTATCTAGTGAGGTTCAAAAAATAATGTTGGTGTTTGAAATTTTGTTGTAGGTTTTTTGATGCGGACACAGCGGGTGAAGAGGATTCACACAGATTCAAGGAGCTCATCTTTGAAGTGTTTTCTATATCGTTAACACTGCTGATCGGTGATTTCATTCCCTGGTTGAAGTGGGTCACGACTGTGTCAGGTTTCAAGGCTCAAATCAAGAAGGCCAAAGGTGACCTTGACTCCTTTTTGCAAACCTTTCTGGAACTCAAGAAATCCAAACTCATGAAGCAGCAGATCCAGAAGAAACCTCCGTCCAGTGCGACAAATGAGGAGCATGATGGACAACGGCAGTTTGATCAGAGTGCAGAAGAGGATTTTGTGGACGTGTTGATGGCGCAACCTTCTGAAGATGGGACCGGACGTCTCGCAGAGGATTCCGTGAAAGCTGTTATTCAGGTAATTTAATTATACACACATGTAAATATTATCTTGAAAAAAAAAAAAAAAAACTAAACAATTGATTACCCAAGTACCTTGGCAGCTTCCATACAGTCGGTCTTTTGAAATATTAATCAATTTTGAAACTTTCATTTCAACAATGCTTCAAGATTCCATATGTTCCTTCACAAAAAGGCCACATTCCCAGGTGGAACAGGCCCTACCAGCATCCTTCCATAGTACATTAAAGTCCAGGCACTAAATTTCGGGTCATTTTTTTGTCCTTTAATTGTGTGGTATGTGACTAAGTGTAAGATTTGGCCTGGAATCAGCCACCCATTTATTTCAAAAATCTCCTGCCTTAAACGTCAGAGAGTGGACTGAATGCTGACATCATGTTATTTGGGTGCTTGGTTTGTAGGATCTGCTGCTGGCTGGAACAGACACGTCGTCTCTTACAGTGGAGTGGGGACTTGCTGAACTTTTACGAAATCCAACTGTCATGGAAAAATTGCAGAATGAACTTGATACTGTCATCGGTAAAGATCGAATTGTTATGGAGACCGACCTCCCAAACCTGCCATACCTACAAGCTGTGACCAAAGAAGTGTTTCGTTTGCACCCAACCACACCCTTGGGTATTCCTCATGAGTCCATGGAAACGACGACAGTCCTTGGATTCAAGTTTCCTACCAAAACAAGATTGTTTCTGAATCTCTATGCAATTCAACGGGACCCAACGATTTGGGAACGGCCCTTGGAATTTGACCCTGAAAGATTCATCAAGAATCCTGAAATCGATGTTCGCGGGAAACATCTCCAGTTGATGCCCTTTGGAACTGGCCGGCGTATGTGTCCTGGAATGCCATTGGCTGTTGTATTCGTGCAAATGGGTTTGGCCCGCCTTGCACATAGCTTTGATTTTACTTTACCTCAAGGAGAGGATCCCACGAAATTAGACATGACAGAAACTTTTGGCCTTAGCACACCTCGTGTTCATCCCTTGTGTGTTCACCCCAAGCCACGACTTCCCAAACATCTCTACTTGTAGTTCCACATAAGTTTTGCATGAACCCTTTCTTTCACAAGAAATTCTGTCGGGTATTGGAAACAGCATAGCCTACCTATAGGAAACATCAAACCTCTTTAATAGATCATGACTACATAAGCAACGACTTGGTCTTGAAGAATAATGTATAAGCAATTTGAAGTGTATCCAGCAATAAATAAATACAAATAAAAAATGCTTCTCTTATGAAATCATGCATGGTTGTAATATGGAAAACCAAATGTATCATTGTAAATGCCATCTATAGATTCTATGATGATAATATAGTTTTCCAACTAGTTGAAATTTTTAATCTGTTTGGTTTGCAATATTTGGATTTAGATGTGTTTTTCCAACTTTTCAACCATGTGCAAATGGTGTGAAGGAATAGTCACTTGAAAAAAAAACTACTTTTTACAACTTGTCTTATGCAACTACACATGTCTTATGCAACTAAAAAATGTCACACGCAACATGTGATTCCATAAAATAAGTTACAAAGGACAATTTTTCTATTAATGAATCTTTATAAAAAATGTCACATGCAACATGTGATTCCATAAAATAAGTTGCAAAGGACATTTTTTCTATTAATGAATCTTTATGAGTTTTAGATAAATTGTCAAATGCCCTAGCTTCAATTTTTCAACAGTTGAGAGTTTTTATTTTCTTAGGATATAAGACAAATGTAAGTTATCACTACAACAAAATATGGCAAATATGATTACACCCATGACTGAGTTTATAGTTGTAAATGCCATTCATGATTACATGAGTCTTTAGTGAATATGGGCACGTCGCTTATCCATTAGTTGTATTTTTGCCCTAGTCATAAGTGCCATCGAATATATTATATATTTCAATTAATCTAACCATTTGGTTGGTAGGTAGGTAAGTATGCTTAAGTAGGTAGGGAAGTAGGATCCTTTTTTTTTTTTTGGTGACAAGCCTTTTTTATTGGCTCATCACAAGTAATATTTGCATTTTGAAATATATTTAGTACATGTAGTGTGTCTAGACCAATGCTTTTTCACCTAGTTATATAATTTCCAATGTTGAACTTGTTAACAAAGGATATTATGAGATAAATTTACAACATTATTTACATCATCCTTTGTCGCATACAAAAGTACCCAATTTTGACCATTTTTTTTTTTTCACATTGTCCAAATGAAATAAATAAACTTCATTCTTAAATATTTTCCCAGATTTACACATCTATAAAAAAAAATTCACAAAAATCTCAAACAATTTTAACTGAAAATGCATTTTAATTTTCACTATTTCATACATTTGAACAATGATGATATCTTGAAGATTTTATTTTTCTTCATATAACGATTTGTAAATAAACATATCTAAAATTAACATGGTTTATATATATATCCCACCTCTTAAAAATATAATGAATCTACAAATGGTATAAATGTTGTGTTATATTTATTTATAAGTCTAAAAATATTTTTAAATAAAATATGTTATTTATAAAACATATAATATTAGTCAAATTTTGGCATGGTGTATAATGGCTCATTTTTTGGGATAAAACTCTTTTTACAAGTCCATATTTTTAGTGTTAAATTGGTTAATATGGCAATTATCTGATGATTAATGAACTAATAAAATTCAAATAAAAAAAACTCAACTATCCATTTTTTGACATGAATGTTGGAAAAAAAAAATCATCAATCCATTAAAAATGACCCATATAAGAACTTTTGAAATAAATTTTAAAAGTTGATCATTCACAAATCCATAACTATATTTTGGTTAAGGTTTTTGTAATTAAGTTTTCAAATGTATATATTTTTTCTTTCATTTGGGTCCAAACATGATTGGGGTACCACATTTGAACCCTAAGGGCTCATTCCAAGGACTTGCAAATTCATTTTTTTCTTTTCATTTTTTGCATGACTTATCTTACATTTCACCTTTTTTTCTCATGTCAAATGAAATAATTTTGTTCCAAATTTTATATGGGACTTCAAGTATCTATTGCTTTCATTTATGAAAATGAAAAAAGTAAAATTTATCCAACGTGGGCCATGTTCTATTCTCAAAAAGTTGATTTTTTGAAACTTCTTACATTAATAGGGCATTTGGTTCTTGTCACATTCATACATTTTATATACATTAGCACATAAGGTGTTTGTGGTAAAAATCTTGGGCCAAAAAAATTGTTTAGACATTCCTTATGAATCCATGAACATTTTTTTTCTCATGAAACAAAGCCTTGGATTTTTTTTAGGGACTTGGTAGGAATCCTTAAACTTGTTCAAATTTGACATTCTATGCAAGAATAGTACCTTTGTAATGTATCTATCTATAAATAAAATCAAACTTTCAATATCAATGTGTCATTAAGTTTCAACAACATGTTTAAGTGAAGGGTCTAGTGAATATAAAATGAAACAATCGGTTTGGGTACCCCAACCATGCTTTGACCCATCTATTAAATATTCAAACCTTATAATATATTTTGGAAAAAACATATATTGAAAAGTGCATGTGCATAGAGATATAAAATGTGGGTACAATCCATATGTTTTCACTTCAAAAGTCCATAATGGGCAGCCTTTTTTTTTGTTTGGTTTTATGTAGCCAAAATGTTATACTAAAAACTAATAGTGCTAAAATCATGTGCTTTTCAAGTTTTTCAATACCTAGAATTCAACTAGAATTTAAGAAAATTCACCAAATGTTAATACCTAGTTCAAGTAAGTACCCAAAAACATAGAAAGATGTTTTGAAATTTTTGGTTTCATATTTAGCTTATTCCCAAATCTAATTGAATCTTCTTATGGATCATCATCATTTAAATGGTTATAATACAAAATTTTCAAAAAAAAAACATTGGTAGTGGGTGGAAATTTATTATATTATATTATAAATATGTCTTTTTATTGAAATTGACAATCTTAAATTAATTGCAAATTCGATATTAAATGATTTTATGGCATGTCAAATCACTACAATCTACACAATTATTAGATTTTGGAGTTAACACAATTTGAGAATCAAATATCTCATTCACATGTGCTAGTAGTAATCAATTAGTTGACATTTTCGATCCCATAATTATGGACTAAACAAATTTAACAAAACTCTTCTTCAAATTCAACTCTAAAATTTTCATAAATTTGTCCCAATACCGAAGTTCATATACAATTATGAGGCCACACCTTCTACCAATTGCAAAATTGAACATTTTTTTACATTTACAACATGATCTCCACTCCGTAACCAAATTAAAAGTGATATGTACTAACAATATTCTTATTAAAAATGGAACCACTACCATCCATGTAAACTTTAAAAAGTAGGTTGCATCAATGAATGGTACAAATAACATTGAATCCAACAAACTTAAGGAATCATTTTGTTAATTGAAAAAGTTAAAGCATGGAAAAGTAAATGCTACAACTAATTCTTGTGTCATTCATATTTAATTCAAAAGTTTGTTTTTCCATTTTGATTAAAAAACCACTTGGTGGCCACCATGTGGTCTTTTGGCATTTAACTCTAACCTAAAAAACCACTTGGTGGCCACTAAATGGCCTTTTGATGTCTAACTCAAGCTTAAAACATTGCTTGATGGTTTCTAGGTGGTCTTTTGAAATGTAATTCACACCAAAGACACCACTTGGTGGCCACCAAGTGGTTTTTTCACATTTAACTTAATCTTAAAACACTACCTAGTGATCACCAAGTGATCTTTTGAATTGTAACTCACACTTGAAACATCATATGGTGGCTATTAAGTGATTTTTTGGCATTTAACTCAAGTCTAAAACACCACCTAGTGATCATGACGTGGTATTTTGAATTGTAATTCACACCTAAAACCCACATGGTGGCCACTAAGTGGTCTTCTAACATTTAACTCAAGCCTAAACACCACCTAGTGGGTTTTTGAATTATAAATCACACTTAAAACCCCACCTAATGGCCACTAGGTGGTCTTCTGGCATTTAATTCAAGCCTAAAACACCACTTGATGGCCATCATGTCGTCTTTTGAACTGTAATTCATACCTAGGACACCACTTGGTGAACATTGGGTGGTCTTTTGACATCTAATTCTTGCCCAAGGTTTTTTTTTTAATTATAAAATGTCCATGAGTGGCAACATGACTACCTTCTAATATGCCTAAGTGGCTTCTTATGTAATTTTGATGGAGGCATAAATGGTTTCTTGTTCACTTGCTGATTTTATTTTTGACTAATTTGGGTCTTTCAAAATAGGCCCAAGATGGATTTGGCACCTCCATTTCTAGCCATCTATGGTTGAGGTGGCACCAAGAAATTTAAGATGAAGTAATGGCTACTATGGCCTAAAATTTGGTTAATGGACCCAGTTTTTTTTTTAAAAATCCATGTTTGCAATTTGCATCCCCTATTTTTTGTTCACCTTTTGGTGAAAATTTTCACAAAAATAAAACGTTGCTCCCACCTATGAAACAACCTAATTGCCACCAAGTGGTTGATTAACATCTAACACATGCTTATAAAAACCATCTAATGGTCACCAAGTTGTCATTTGGAATGTAACTCACACCTTAAACACCATTCGGTGGCCACCGAAAGGTCTTTTGAAATGTAACTCACACCTAAAACAACATTTGGTACCAAGTGATTTTTTGACATTTAAATCTTGTTTATGAAACCACTTGGTGGCCACATGTGGTCTTTTGACATCCAACTCAAACTTAAAAAGATATTTGGTGGCCACCAAATGGTCTTTTAACATCTAACTTTGGCCTACGAAACTACTTGGTGACCATCAAGTGGTCTTTTAACATCTAACTCAAGCTTTAAAAACCACATTGACATTTAACAAATAAATATTTCATCCCAAAACCTTAATTCTCATTATTTTAAAATTATATAATATTCCATGATCACATGAATACTCAACTTATTTAAACCCACAATTATTTTTTTCAATTTGTTGATCATGTAGCCACAAGAGCAACCATTTTGAAGAGAATTTGGCCAAGTTTGGCTACCACGAGCTAAATGTTTTTGTAATCATTTTAATCTTTAGCCATATGTAGATCATGTAAGATCACAAAATCTTAATGTGAATTTGACTTGTATTCCCTTCCTTTTTGGCAAAATATTGAATGTTTTTTTTAATTCATGTAAATGGTCATACCTTTTTCTTGAAATGTTGCAATAGTTCGAAATTCTACATAAAAAAAACAATGCTTCAAAGTGTAACCTATACTGATTATGTTGATTTTATAGCATCCACCATTTGTTTTGTTGTTTTAATTGAAAACCCACTTGGTTGTCACCAAGTGATTGTTTGAAATGTACTTCAAGCATAAGAAACCACTTGCTAGCCACCTAGTGGCATTATGATACCTTAATTTGGCTTTAAAAACCACATGGTGGCCAACAAATGGCCTTCTAACATTTTATTCGAACCACAAAAACCACATTGACACAATAAATAATTTTTTTCACCCAAAAATTAATGTATTTCATTATTTGAAATTATATATTTTTCCATAATCACATGAGTACTCAACTTATTTAGACTCACAATGTTTTTTTTTAAAAATAATGTTACAATGGTAATCATCCATAAGAGAATTTAATGTAGTTTAGCTACAAAACACATTGGAAGCTAGAAGTTTTTTGAATCCTACTATTTTTTAACTATTGTTATGATCACATATAGGATTGCAATGGCTAACTACATAATAAATTCAAATTTTTTCTATATTTTTTCAGCAAAAAAATTGGGAGATCTTTTGAAAACCTATTGATAACGTCACAATTCATTTTCAAATTTCATAACAATGAAATATTCTACAAAAAAAAAACCTAATTCAAAGTGAAACCTATAATGATTATGTTGATTTTCAACCAATTCATTTTATACTTTCAAAATATTTCATTTTTTTATTTTTATTGAAAAACAACCTCATGTCCACCATGTGGGTTTTTGAAATCTAACCTAGGCCTTCTATTTGTAACCCAAACCATTCTCCTCAAAAATGATTTACTATAAAGATTAAAAAAGATTTTTTTTTCTTTCTTTTTTCCTCTTGCAAGATAAGTTCTTTTTGGTCTTTTTCTCTATGTTTAAAACAAAGAATTTGGTTAGTATGCTTATGTCTATGTTTGCTTTTTGTCCATGTATTTTGGGTATTCTTTTTGGCCATGCTATTCAACTTCCTAAAATTTTGAGCCTTTTCATTAAAGACAAAAATCTTGTATTTTCTCTCATGCAATGTTGTCTTCCTAAGTAGAGATCTTATCATCTGTGTTTTTGTTTTTCTTCATATGGATCTTTCTTCCACTCTAAACCTTCCTTTTGTATTAGATTGTTTTTTTCCCTTTGTTAGAAAGTTCTAATGCCCTCCCTTGGTATGCTGGAAATTGTTAAGACTTTTGGAATTTTTGCATTTGGAATATTCCAAATGATTTTATATGAAGTCTTGTAAGTGGGGAGCTTCTCATTAGCCCATTTGGTTTTCTTGTTTTTGTTGTTTTTTAATCTCCTTTTCTGCAAGCGTTGACCAAGTGGTTTGTTGACCTTCAATCCAAATAATGAAAAATCATCTAGTGGCAGAAAATGATTCTTCATACAATGTTGATGTGAAAGAACATTCACATGGTGGTCATTATTGGATTGATGAACTACAACTCCTCGAAGTTTCTAGATGGAAAACTATATTCTAAAATCATTTTCAATATTGATTTAAAAAATAATTTTTTTTGAAAGAATTTCATAATCTAATAAGTTTTTTAATACAATAATTGAAATTTATATGATTGTAACCTAACATATTAGTGTTGAATGTAAACATCGCAATAAAATATTTTCAAATTTTGTTGGAGCTGTTTTAATGGGTGATGGCTTGACCATTTAGATGGTAACTCTATAAAAGCAACAGGTAAAATTGCTTAGATACCAATAAATGATGCTTATTTGGGTTGTGTTGTAAATGCCTTGGTTCAACCTATTAATGGTAAGGGTCAAATCCCAGCTTTGGAATTCAAATTGATTGAATCTTCAACTCCTAGTATTATTTCGAGACCTATGCAAACAAGGTTTATTGCTATTGATTCTATGATTCCTATTGGACATGGTCAACAAGAATTAATTATTGGAGATCAACAAACTGGTAAAAAAATGGTAGCTACAGATATTATTTTGAATCAAAAAGGTCAAAATGTTATATGCGTTGATGTAACTATTGGTCAAAAAACTTCATCTGTAGCTTAGGTAGTTAATACTTTCGAAGAGCGCAACACATTGGAAAGAAAGAAATTATATGTTGGTCACCATGTAAAATGTTTATTTTGAACCTATAATTAAAAGAAAAATTGAAACAATTTTTGTATTTTATAGTATAATCTATGAATGATATATTGGATTGCACCTAGTGGCCACCAAGTGGTTCAATTCTTTGCAAGAGAAGGCATTACAAGAGCAATGGATGAGGTCCTAGTGGTTGGGTTTCTTCAATTTCAACCCATTGACATGGAACATTGGGAAAGAAGTAAGCATTGTAAAAAGGAATGAATTACCATAATGGATGTTTTAAACATGTATGTTCATTGATTAAGTTGTTGTTTCAAGTGAGATTTCCAATCATAGGGTTTTTCCACGTCAATGCAATTACATTCCTTAAGTAATGGCTCGAAACTTGAATGTTGGAGATAATGTTGATTTATGGGATTCCACGTTTGAGATCAAAAAAGTGTAGATTGGATTTGAATATTACATTATTATTTCACCATCAATGGTGTTTGAATCCATGGCACAAAAAAATCAATTTTGCCCAAGTTGAAAAGCAAGTTATTGTGGGTTGTTGGTGGGTATCAATTGTTTTTGGCCTACAAAGGATATCTCTTTGAAGCTTGGATGACCATCAACATCACAAGCCATGGAATGTGGATGCATGGACTCAAGCCACCTCAAGGGATTCAATAATTTTGGGAATGAAGGGTGAAAACATGTTATAGTGTCCCTTTTCAAGTGTCACACTTATGATTTTTCCTACATTTTTTCAAGACTTTAATGCCAAATGTAATTTATTAAATTATATTTTACAAAGGACTCACATATATAATGTTAATAGAATCAGCAATCTAAAAATGTAAACATCAACATGGTAAATATCATTGAATAAAAGACTTTTGAATTTGAAAACAAATTTTGTAATGTTGTGTAAAACTCATACATAAGAACTTTTATCTTGCAATGTATTAGTCCTATGTATTTGAGATTTTGGATTATGGGATAATTCACGTTAAGAATAATAAAGATCAATAGGATGTGTAAAAATTCATTTTCCAAAGTTTTGATATGGACTTTTCAAAGTCTCAAAAAATGCAATATGTAGAATAGTCCATATGAACATGAAAATTGATGATTTCCTTGAATTATCTTTTAGAAAAGTGTAAAAATTGCCTTTACACATTTAGTTCTAACATCAAAAACCATGAAAAGTCCTTTTATTTAATTAAGAGTACCTAATATGATGATCTATTAGCCAATGTCACCCTGTAGATGGGTGTAGGGTTCATTAACACCCAAATATTAAACAATTTGAATTAGTTGGCATGGGATGTAGGACATGTTCTTTTCTCACAACATTATTGTTGTATTAAATCTTAGGGTTCTTACAAAGCTCACTAGATGTGCCACTCATCTATCATGGGCAAGGAAATGACTACCATGAACCCATCTTTTGCATTTTGTCATGTTTTCAACATGTTCTTGTTTTGAGTGACAAACTCAAGCTAGAAATTTTGAAGACATAAACACTCTTGCAACACACAGTGAGGAAGGTCAAAACATTGCTTGTTGGAATAGGTTGATACTAAAGACAAAATTTTATCATTGGTAAGAATTTTATCATTGTTTTAGTATTACAAACTACCACCTAGGTTAAAGGGCCACCATATCTTTCCTTTTAAGAACAATTTTAGATGTTCTGAAAACTTGTGATTTACAACGAAAGAAATTTATTTATTTTGAAGAAATTCCAATTTTTGTTTTGAGGTCATTTAATTGCTTTTGCAAGGATTTCTTAAAAGCATGAATTACTCACATACATCTAATTATTGTGTTCATAAAACATGGTGACAAATAATATTCCTTTTAATTTGAATTGGACAAAAAAATTGTAGCTCATCAATTGGTTTTGCTCATGTGGCAACTCCTCAACAAAAAGGTTTCCTCCAAAAGTGGTCGATAAGTTCTTCTTGTGGTCTCACAAATGCATTTCTAGTAATAAGTTTATTTGTTTTCACCAAAAACTGCAATTGCAAAATCCATTTTGGGAAATTTTCTAATGTATTTTTTAACACAAAAAATTGGACAAAAACAAAAAAAAACATTGAAATGATATTAAAGTTGGCATATTTTTCCATGTCTAAGTTTATGATGCTTTAGTTTCAACCTTTTTAAACATAGGTTCCATTTAATGTTGGTCATGAAAAAAATTCTTTTGAATATGTGATGGACTTTGAAAAAAATTGGACTATTACTACACATAATAAGCAATTATACAGTCCATCATATACTTTAGTTTTCCAAAAACTTGAATCCTTAGCGTCATAACCTTTGAAAGTATAACATGTCTTAAATTTGTGGAAAAAATCTTCAATTTTCCTATAAGCAATGTGTCCATAACACATTTTTTTATGGAATATGATCGAGGAATTACCTATATTAGAAAGTCCATCTTTCATTGAATATTAATGTTATTAGTGTATTAATTTGAAACTTAGAAGGAGAAAGAAGTTAGTTTCACTTATTTGAATCCATTTTTGTTGGAATACTCAACTTGCATATGGGTTTTATCAATAATATGTATCTAACCCAAAAAAAAATTCCTTTCTAACATCTAAATAAATTCATCGTAGTGTGTTTTTACCCTTGGAAAAATGGCTATTGCATGAACAATGTGTTTTTTTTAGACAAAAACATAGAAGGTATGTAGCTAAAAAAACATTGTTATTGACACGTATAAAAGCATGACCTATGATGTCTTGTCCAATGCTTTAAACCATTTGATTATTCATTTTCTTGTTAGTTTTATGATCACTACATCCAAACTTTATTTTTGGATATGTGATCTCTTGAGACTTGAACTTCAATATAGGTTACCCTTTCAACACCATTCTACAAGGTCTATAAACCTTAATAATTCTAGCATTTTCCACAATGTCTACTTTCCCACATGTTCCATCTTGAAAGCCTTACAAATCTATAAGCTTTGAATAAAAAAGCCATGTTGTTTGCTTTTTTTAATCATTTGAGTAAAGTTGGCAATGATGGAGTTTCTTGCAAAATCTTAATACATTCATTAGGTTATTACATATGGAATTATTTCATTGCAAAGCTAACTACAATTCTTAGATTGGATCAATGATTATTGGAGATTTTAGTAGGAGTTTGTGCTCAAAGGGAACATATGCACTGCAAGCATTTGTAGGTAAGGTTTCGACTTTTAACCTTGATTCATCTATGTTTATGTTCCTTGCATGTTTTTTAATGGAAGAACATTTGGCCCTATAAGTCAATGAAATATGACCAATGTTTTTGAAAACCTTTAAATTTTGCATGTACAATGGATACCCCATTTTGTAGCACATACCTCGTAGTCATGGGGATCATTCAAAGGCATATAATTCAAAATCCAAAATGTAGGTCCTCAATGTTCAATTACAAATGGATAGTTCCAACTTTTTGCCAAATGTTTGGGTACAAGTAGGACTTTATTGGTCAAACTAGAATACTTACTATGAGTTGTATCAACCTTCATAAATTGCTATTTTATATTCATGTTGTGTGTTTGTGTCAATTTAAGCTTTGTAGGGATTAATTTGCATTGTTGATGCAATCATATATTGACTATGTAGGTGTATTCAAAATGATATTCCAAAATTGTTCATTTGCAATTTATTTGTTATGGTTACTAGAAACATAGGGAATCATTAATTTATTCTCTAAAGGAATATATATATGTGCAAGGTAAGGTTTTACAACCATCTTAATCAATATTGTGTTTATGTTGAAATAATTTGCATGTTGTTCAAAATTTGGCAAAACATTTGGCCTACATTAAGTTAATGAAATTTGATCATTCAAGAAATACTAGATTCTATGGATAAATTTGTAGTCATCTTATAGTCATGAAGGATCGTTCAAGCACATGTAATTCATACATCCAAAATGTACATGTCCTCAATGTTTAATTGCAATCAAATGTAACCTCACAATTGTTACAAATTATGATTATGTGCGGGTGTCAATTTGGCAATAATGGGGATTTTTGCAAAGTTGAACTGCATTCATGTATTGAGTATGCAAATGTATCCAAGATGATATTGCAGCTTGTTGAAACTACAATTTATATATACAATCATTACTAAGGACATTGGATCAGCAATTTTTGTTTTAGGGGAACATACATGTGTGTGCTACTTGATTTTAAATACCACTTTATTCATTTATTTTTAATGTGATACAATTTTGGTGATTGGTTTGATTTGATGTGTAGATTAGTGTAGGGACTTTGGCTATTTAGACTATTGTGAATAGAATTCATTTGGAATTAATGTATACATTAAAAGTCCTAAAATAATCCATTTAGAGTGGTCAAATTGTATAATGAAATTCTTATATTCTATTCATGGGGTTGAAGTAGTCCCTATAATCATGAACAGTCCCTAAATAGATTGCAATTGAATTGAAGTAGTCCTTATAATCATGAATGTAATGCTTATAGATTGAGGTTGGGTTGAAATAATCCCTATAAACATGAACAAAGTCCCTATATATTCAATTTGGGTTGAAATAGTCCCTATAATCACCAAAGTCCCTACATATTCAATTTGGGTTGCAATAGTCCTTACAATCGTGACCAAAGTCTCTACATATTCAATTTGGGTTTAAGTACTCCCTATAACCATGAATAGAGTCCTTATAGATTGAAGTTGAGTTGGCATAATGTGTATATTCATAGACAAAATCCCTACATATATTGTAGTTGGCTTGAAGTAGTCCTTGTAAGCATGAACAAAGTCCTTGAAAATCGGGACTTTTTTATAGTCCCAACTATGTTGTCTAGGAAAAGTCCCTAAAATTTTTCCATAACATTATCTTGCAATAGTTCATTCAAACTAGTCATATTCTACAAATGTTTTAATTACTTTAGTCATTTATATGTCTATGTTCCTTAACAAGTTCTTAAATTATCTATATGAAGTTTAAGGACTAGTTGTTTTACAAATTGGTTGGAAAACTCAATATCATGCCATAGAAATGTTGTTGTATGTAATTGTTTGTTACAATTAGTTGGTCATACTCAGGAGAATTTACACATTCATGTCACAGAGTATTTACATATGTATCTTTAGATCATGCCACATATCTATTGTCATATGTAAATTTTTTTCAATTGGCAAATGGGAATTTTTACACTCTAATACACTGAATATTGGCATATGTATTTGCATTGTGCAATTAATTATTGTTAATTTCGGAAAAAAAAACTTGCAAGGGGATGAATCTACATGTAATTATTGTTTATGCAAGATTCATTTCAAGAAACAAATTCCAAAATGTTAGTGAAGGTTTCGATAAAAGAGGTATGATTACAAGTGACAGAACAACAGATTATGAGTTTATTGACCAATCAAAAAAACAACTTCTATCGTTTTGGACTATAATTGTAACTACTTAGTCACAAAAGATGATGACATGGCATGTTATTGCCAACAAGATGATGTGGTCCTATTTGTCAACATCATGATTCATGTGATTGATTTGGTGAATTAATTTCATTTATTAACTAATTAAAATATTGTTGTCCTTTGCAACTAATAATGACTCAATCTTCCATGTGATGATGACATGGTATTTGGCAACAAGGTGTCATAAATTTTCATGACAATTCATGTTTTTTTGTGACACCATAATTTTTTGTGTCTCATGAGGTTTTTGAAATCATGAATTCACATGCATGTGTATGTGTACTAAACAATCTATTATTAACTTGTAATTATGACTACAATATTAATAGTCATTTTGAAAAAGGTGACACATAATTCTTTGACTTTTTAACTACTTAACACATTAGTTTAACATACCTATTAAATTAACCTATGTATATAAGCTACTTAGAAAAAACCTACTTTGTAATAAATGCATAACTTGTAAGTTATTTAACTAGACATATATATATAATTTACTACCTCTAGTATGTTTAAATATACCTAGAATAAGTTACCTTATTAATAAATTAACCTAGGTAAGCTTGCTTAGATTCCTAGCTCTAGGTTTTTTACCAAGTCAACCTAAAGTAGTTTCATTACAAAAAAATTTATCAAGTTTGTAACCACCTTAAGTTTGTGCAACTAAATGTGACTATGATCTGATTAAAAAGACATAATTATCCTAAATTAATTTTTTTTTAGCCTATAAATACCTAAGTTAACCTAAGTTAAGTTAATAAATAGTATAGGTTGACAAACTAGTTCATTTTAAATCAACCTAAAGAGGTCTAATAGGTCTAAGCTAAGTTGGTAGGTAATAAGTAAGGTGGCCAAGGTTAATTAAAGGTTAAATATTTTGAGCTTTATAACTTTGTGTTAATATAATTAATATAAAAAAATGTGGTAGTTCAATGGATGAAAACTTGAACCCCAAAGTGAAGGTTTTCAAGTCCTCACACTTGCAACCTATGATATCCATGCCACTTAGTTTAGGTTAGATAATCTAATATAAGTTTTTCGGGTTAGGAATCTAACGTTTGTTTTTAATTTAGGCCACTTAGCTTAAGTTAGGTAACCTAGGTTACTAAGATAGGTAGCCAATTTAACTAGGTTAAACAAGGTTGACTTTTGGCTAAACGTACCATGTTAAATTGACTTTTGGCTATGCTAACTACATGGGCTAAATTAGGTTGACTTTTGGTCATGTACATAACATGTTTGTAGATTTTTAACACATGTCATCCATCCATCAAGGCATCTTTTGTAACACTTAGTCGAATAAAATGATTAAATTGAGATGGCATGCATTTTACACGTCATACGAAGGTTAATGATGACATGGAATTTCATTATTATAAGAAAAATAAAAATTCCTAGTTGTTAAAACGACTAAGCTTTGCAACTAAACGTCCCTTGTGACTAAATGGGTGAAATGACATGGGTTTAGCAACTCATTAGTCATTAATTACATATGTCTTTCTTAACTAATATGTAGTTACAAAGGCTAATCACAAAACCCAAAATGTGTTGTTATGTGATTAAGGTCAAAACATGATTTGGGTACCCCCTTAGAAACACAAAGACTTGCTCTTAAAGATTCAAATTCACATTTTTTTTCACTTTTCCTATGAGTTGTTTTAGATTTCCCCTTTTTTTCATGTCAAAGAAATAATTTTGTTCCAAATTTTATATAGGCATTTAGAATATCTATTGTTTTCACTTATGAAAATAAAAATAGTAAAATTTATTTAATGTGGGCCATATTTTATTAACGGCCCAAAATTTGGAGAAATTTCATTTTTTGAAATGTTTTACATTGCAATTTAAGGCAATTGGTTTTTGTTACACTCATACATTTTATGTACATTAATACCTAAGGTGTTTGTGGTAAGGATCTTGGGCCAAAAAAATTGTTTAAACATTCCTTATGAGTCTTTGAACTTTTTTTTTCTTTAGAAACAAAGTTTTGGATTTTTTTCTAAAACTTGGTAGGAATTTTGAAACTTGTTCAAATTTGACATGCTATGCATAAATAATACCTTAGTAATGTATTTTTTCATTAAAAAAAATGATACTTTCAATATGAATGTTACAACAACATATTTTTAATGAAGGGGTTCACTAGATATAAAAGCATATAATCCTTTTTGGTACCTCAACCATACTTTGACCCATTAATAGTAGAGGTCATGCATATGTTCTATCTATGTGTTCCATCCCTAATGCAATTTCAATATTTGGTTGCATAGAAATGATATCCTACCATGAAGTCATAACCCATTGCAAATAAGTTGACAAAACAACAATTGGAAAAGAGATGAGTAGCATAGAAAGTTAAGTTATAGAAGAAATTTCGCGATGCAAAATGAGTAATTGCATTATGTCCAAAGGACATCATCTCTACCCAAGGGGTTGCAAAAGAGATCATGGTTGAAAGATATAAAAGTAGGCTTGCTTTTAGAATTACACAAGGCATCCATATAGAATTGTTCAAATGCCCAAGACCAAAGAGCAAAAAATTGGTTATGGAAAAGGTTATTACAAACCCCACCCTTCAATCTTATTTGCCAAATTATTTACTCCTAAAAAGCTTATTATAACTATTCAAGAATTAGTAGTAGGGATGTATGTTTCTCTAGAAAAACCTAAGAGCTAAAATTCAAATGTTAAACTTGCTATTAAACACACAATCTTAACAACTTCAATGAATGAAGGGCAACTAATTGTATAGCAACATGCCAAAGGTGCTTGGTATACACCCCCAAAACATTATTGTAGCAATGGTACAATGGTCTCTAACCTATGATAATGGTACCCATATGTGGAGGCTTTTAGTGAAAAGAAAAAAGAACTGACAACCTTTTGTCTATTATAAGAAATGTAATAATTCAATGGTGGATAAAAGAAACCCATATTAGCTCAAATAAAAGTGAGGTGATTAGAAAAATATTGGGGCCTAGCATATACAATGAAAAAACAACTCATTTCTTAATGGAAACTTAGGTATGTATTTACTTTTAAATTTGTTGAACTTGAACCTTGGGCTCAAAGTTGGAAGTGTAGGTCATTGAACTAAGTCCTTGCATGTTCAAAGGTACTATAGAACCTGGGTTTTCAAGGTCTTAAGATGGATGGTCCATAAATACATTCAATTCACATGTCCATATTACATTATGTTTTAGGAATAGCAATTAAATCTCATTTTAAAATCTCTTTCAATTGCATTGTGCTATGTACAATTTAAATTTTATAACAAATTTCAAAGTGCCCATCCAAAATTAGTTGTTTGTCAAAGGGTATTTGAATCTCTGAAACCATTCTTTGTGAAGCTTCCAAAAGATAAGAATACTTATTATTGCATCTACCATATATAGCTAAATGAATTAAAGCTTGCATTGAACCTATTGAAGACAAACAATTTAATTCATGATGTTCAATTTTGTGACTATCACTATGGAAATATATGTGACCATGATGGACAACAATGTCAAGCATCATGTGTGGTATACAAGGGTATCATTCAATTGTGGGAGGCTGTAGTGTGTCCAAAAGGCGAATATGAAGAATGGCAAAAACATGCATGTTTGTTTGGCAATTATCCAATGTGTGGAGTGCAAAAATAAACCTTCTATCCTAAGGAGATGACAAGATCATACTCAAATGTCATCCAATGCCACCGCTTTGCATTAGAAACCATTATGGTTAGGAACGGTCAAACACTGAAGAAGTTGACTTTGGTTTACAAGACCACAACATCAAGTGAGTTCATAAACTATCTAAAACCTAAATTATAGCATTTTGTTCAACACAAGTTTGTTGCACAATGGGGAGATAGCATTTCAAAAAATGCATTAAATATTTCCTAGCCAACACAATTATGTCTATGGTTGATTTTGTTGATAACTACAATTTTGAAGTTCAAAATGAAGTGCACAATATGCATTGGCATAGTTACCAAATTTCTATTTTGTTGCTTATCAATTTTCATCACAATCGTACACCTGATCTATATGATGAAAACTCAAGAAATTTAACTAAATACCATTTTTACATTTCAGATGATCATAAACATGATTCTGAGTTTGTGCAACATGGTTTAAAACTCCATTGGCAATATATGGTGGAAATAGGATATTCAACTCAATGGCATTGGGTATTGAATGACAAGTGCACATCTCAATTTAAGAGTAACAGGCCATGATACTTTGTTTTTCCGTATCCAAATTTGACTAGGGGTTGCAAAACGTTATTTATGGAGTTTGTTTGGTGATGGCCATGGGAAAGGACCCCATGACGAGGCACGAGTTGTGATAAAACAATTTTTGCACATAGAGCAACTCAATCCCCAAACTAGAAAGCTACAAAATGTTGAAGAGGTCATTCAATTTTTACATGAATGGTTGTCCTCTAGACTTGAATCATATTATAGTTCGATGAAGCCTCTCCATAGAACATTCTGACATGTGAAGGTTGGGGATGTGGATAGAGATTCACCTCTCTTCATCTATGATCCTATCAAGGGGACTAAGAAAATCCATTCAATCTGTGCTACTAACAATCTCATTCCACTACTTGTGAAGGGTTTAGCATGTTTATGTGAGTTTTGTTTGGATAGCCATTGAAGTGAATGCCAAAATGTACAATGGACAAGCAAATGGGTGTCAAAGCAACATGAACCTCAATATATTTGCTATGTGCAAGAAGCAATGTATGAAAGTTGAGCAGAGATTGGCAATATGGGCTATAGTGTGTGTCCTCAAAATCCTTACTGTTCCTGGTTTATTTGGTGAGCTTTACTTCTTTTTGTTTTTATTTTTTTCTATTTGTAAATCAATCCTTGGAATTGATCACATTTAATGAACATATATTTTCATCACTTTTCACTTGAAACAAGAATAGACTTCATAATGCTCCAAATTGGGTCGTTTAGGTTTCCTAATTGGTTTCACTTCATAGTTTCAACGGTTGTAATCTCCAATGCAAGTGACAAATTGCCTGCAGTATTGCAGGTCAGTAACAACTTCACAATCAATGCATAGGAGGGGAATGATGAAGGCCTGTCTTTTTGGTTGATCATGGGCACACTGAGCCACTGCACAAGTTAAGAAAACCTTTTATAAACAACTGGGGGACTAGTTATGAGGGTGATGATTGTCAAAGGTCTATATTATCAGAAGTGCATTTGGCCACAATATCTTAATAGTGCTTATCAATAAACCCAACTTATTACAAACATGCAAAATTGTGCCAGCAATTGAGTATACAATCCATGACTTCATGCTCATATGCAACAATTACAACTCAAGATGTACATGAAACATGTTGAGCACACCCAACAAAAAATTCAAGCAACCTCCAATGGATTCAATCTTGCAAATAGTTGACAAATTTCAAAACCCACATGTAACTCACCAATGATGAACAGATGGTGTATTTACCGACCATCCCTCTTCTTCTTTATTGCAACCATTTCTTTCTTGTTTCTGCAATTGACCTACCCCAAGGGCAGAATAGCTTTCCAAAGAAGCACTCCTTGCGTCTGTGTCCAAGACAGCATTGCATTCACCAAACTTTCAAGTTGCTGTTGGTAGTTCTGTAAGAATACCAAAGGGTGTGCCATAACTGGATACTCATCCATCTGGGAAATTTACTTGTTGACTAGTGCAGTGCATTGTCAAAAAATGCCCTGAAAGTAATCCTAACATTCAACATTGACTGCCTAAAAGAATGCAGCCAAACGAAGGGAATAAGCAGAAACGCTTCACAGCCATCTCGGCCCTAGGTTTCACATGTCTGCATACTCCGCACACAAAGATACTCACCTACAGGGCCCGCTACAATTGCAAGCTTTACATATACAAGCCTTCAGGAACCCCCTCCTTCTTCTTGTACATCACCTTCTCCTTCGCCTTCTTGAAATCAGCTTGTGTGACCTGCACCCAATGTTATTTCCATCTCAGTCATAGCCAAATGTTTGATTGGTTTGGAATCACGGGCACCTTCAGAGAACCGCAGAAGCTTTACCTAAGCTGGGCAACACATACTTGAATGCTAAGTATGACTCTGTACTCTCGTACATAAGATGCAGCCTTAGGTAGCTGCCCACAATTCTGATCACCTCAACTGTTGAGACCTGTGTTGTGAGGCAAATATCATAAGCAAACAGGAAACTGACCTTCATACGTCGTTCTCGGAGAGCCAACAGGCCAGCCTCTGTACAGATGGCCTTGATGTCCGCCCCTGAAAATTCATCCTTTGTCATTACAAACTCTTCCAAATTGACATCATCTGACAGGGTCATTCGGGACGTATGAATCTGCATGTGAGTACAACACCACATGATCACCTTAGCACCTCCAATGAAAACAATTGGTGAATAATAAGGAGCACAAATATGCATAGACACTCAATCTGCACACTTTTCGCCAGTTTCAATTGTAGTTCAGACAAGTGCAGCCTAGGAAACAAAACAACAGAGCAATGCAGAGCAATCCAGGACACAAGAGTGACTGAACCACATCAGTTGAACTCTAAAATGTTGCATGCAAGAGTCTACACCAGACCGTCCAACACAAATGCAAATGCAAAACAAATAGAATTTGTTTCCAGGCACACTGCACAAACACCAAATTTCTGAGGATGCAGTATAATGACCTGGAAAATTCTCCGCTTTGTCTTAATGTCTGGCAATGGGAATTCAATCTTACGAT
>Ga0116229_10004472_pt1 | contig 22900 bp, 23 predicted proteins | sample S1TSphgellanicum_3_FD_87313 | JGI IMG/M metagenome (GOLD analysis project Ga0116229, IMG submission 87313) | Host-associated microbial communities from peat moss isolated from Minnesota, USA - S1T2_Fc - Sphagnum magellanicum MG | ecosystem: Host-associated > Plants > Peat moss > Unclassified...
AGGCCCCTTCCTTCACAGCTGGGAATTTGACTTATTTTTTTAGTTTCAACAGTTTTTTTATCGGAGTGTAAGGCGTGCCTGTGTTATGGTTGTAAGAGCATCTCCAGTGGGGCTCAGTATATGACGCTGCGAAAATAGTTTTCACATCCAAGTTTAGTTGTGTACTCTTTTGCAACCCCACCCATAAAAGAGAAAATGGGACAGCAAATAGGTGGGCGACTACTAATAGCAAACCACGTGGACCAATCATTATGATGAGTCAATCAGAAACGTTGAGCAGCAGGTAGATCATATTTAGTACACTCTTTTCTGCAGGTGCACAGAGTTGCTGCGCCATTTACGAGTCACAGCAACCTGCACATTCATGTGGAGCCAAAACCATTTTCCTGAGCCAAACCAGCATATTGGATTTTCTTCATCCAATTTTACTATGGAGGACCACATACCGGGTGCTCTAAACTCTCGGTACCCATGGCTTACAACTGTAACGGCCTCAATGGGGAATCACACCCTATACTTTAGGGCGACATTGAACTAGCACCCACCAGCACACCATGTAGGATGGATGGTAAGTGGTCAGGAAACAGTTTTCTGTTGGGTTCTCAGTTCACTAGTTAACCATGGTGGTTAGCTTGATTACTTTTTTTCACTACCTATTTAATAACAACCCACAAGCAGGTTGTTAGTAGGTTCATCGTTTAAAAAAAAGCCCTTACCTATGTATAAATCATCTACTTACCTAGTAATTACCTATTTTCCTACCTATTTGTCTATATGAAACTTACTTCCTACAAAATTGGTCAATAAGGCGAAATCGAATATAAACTCGGTTGAGGTTCATCCACAACTGAGTAATAGCGGGCATCCAGTGGATGATGGACTGGTGGGTGCTGGTTCATTGTGGCCCTACTTTAGGGTTCAGATTCCCTGGAATTTGGCCTAGACAAGGTCGGGTATGTATGATTTTTCTTTGAAAAACGTCCTTGTGGTAAAGGAGGGTATTTATGGCATGTGGCTTTAAAAGAAGAAAAACCCCTCTGAGGGTAGATCATATGGCTATCTGATTTTGCTGAAACTTAATCCTGGGGAGAAAGTCATTGGGTGTCCTTTACACCATGAGGGTAAGGGCAAAAGAAGGGTTAGGGTTTAAGATATATTGATGTTTAATCAGCATGCTTTCTTTGGGACAGAAATTTGAAACTTTGTCACTTGGGCACCCAAAAAAATCCAGTACCACTTATACAAAGGATTTTTGTGAAAAAAAATTGTGTTGCCAGATTTGAAGGATTTTTTTTATTCCTTCTGAAATTGCCATATTTGGACAATTAGGTTCCAGTGAGTGCCAAAATATAGCTAGACTTTTAACATTTTCTACTTTCTCCTCCAACCCTTAGCCAAATTTGCCCTATTCCTATTGTGGATGATTGTCAGTGTGGCTAAATCACAAAAAAAAAATTTTAAATAAACCCTGATGTTAATGTTTGATATTAGACATTTGAACTTCGCAACACAATTTTTTGTTCTTTAATTGATTTTTTTGGGAACTTAAATTTCCCCCCACCCAATTTCAGATGTTGCTTCATTGACTAGCATCCCCCAAGAGGGATTAAGCATTAAATGATGACTAGATTTTAGAACCTATCTAAACCATCGCAAAAAGTGCTACAAAAACTAAAAGCACAGTCCAAATGTGACAAAAACAATAAAATCTCAAAATCTGGCAATTCTTTTTAGAAAAATTTTGAAAATGTTGTGACAGAATATTCCCTTTTATTTTTTTATTTTTTTCATTTTGGTAAAATTTTGCACCCTAAACAAAATGCCATGCATAATAGGCCTTCCACTATCACATATATAACACATTTCAGCCTTTCAATTGCATTGCAAGAATGCCAAATTTAGTGATTGAAAATATATACATATCAACATTGATGATCAATATCAACTAAGTCTCAACTTAGCCATAATGTCTTTGATAATGAAGATGGTACAAGTAACAATAAATGAAGGATCAAACAAAAAAACTGAAAGCAACCCAAAAAAAAAAAAAAGGAAAAAGAAGTTTATACATTGAAATCTACTTTTTTTGGGACAATTATACCTTGCCAAGTGCCCTATTTATCCTCAACTTTTACAAACATATGTAACAAAAAAGACATTGTGGAATACATCACACCAAATTACTAGAACCTCGTGACCGGGGGAAAAGCTCTGGATTGGAAAACAATCATATTAATAAAAAATACAAAATACAAAAGGGCCATGTTATGGTTTTTACATGCAAGTATTTCAATTCAAAGCATTAGCATATATCATAACTAAGCATCTTAGCAATGAGCCTCTTTGATTGGCCCATCATTAGAATAAGTTATCAAAGTTTCAAATCAAGACTCTCAAAATACAATTAAAAATTTCCTATCCCATTGGGTCATAAATATAAACTTCCGATGTGCGACTTTGAGCAAAAGATATGGTTTTGATCACAATGCTACAAAGAACACTCTTCTTCAAATTGAAAACAATCTCATATATTCTTTTTAATTTATTCATCATGTCCTTTTGATTTATTGTTACTTTTCATAAGTATGTTGTTGACAAATGTATTTTTATAATCTTGAAACATCACCTATTTCCGTCCATAAGGGGCAAGCTACTTATAGCCCAATAAGATATTGTAGACCCAAGTGAATGCATAATTATTGCCTCAAGTCATGGCCCAATAAATCCACATCCATGACTACATCCATGGTAGTTGTTTAGGACATTATGTGACTATATGATTGGATAGCATATGATGGGAAAGTGTAGATCGAATTACTTACATGCATCTAGATAGCGAGGTGTACAAGAAGCTACCTATGTTAATTTAGGGTATATATATATATATATAAGGTAGGTTAACTTAGGTAGCTAGGATAATCATAACTTTGAGGACTAACCTAGGTATTGTAAAGTATTTATGCGAAAATTACATCAAAAAGTTTTTTTTTAATATGGGGATCACTCATAAAAGTTCATAAGTTGTATTCAAGTATATATTTAGTTATTTGCAAATCCACATTGTATGAACTATTTTCCCATAATGCAAGATGCAAACATGTGCATCAAGCTATGTGCTCTAGAGCTTGTAAATGTGTGTCTTCTGCAAGATGAACATTTCCTGATTGGAAATATTCTATAACACTATGGGAAAGGGGTTCAAGAACTTGCAAGTCTATTAAATGTTTCACTTGTGATAGAGCTACATACAACATGCCATTTTTCTTTGAGTTTCATCGAGATGGATGTAAGAGTAGTCCAAGGATAGCTCTTGAAAGGGTTAGTCCTTAGCATTTGTCAATTGTGAGAGCAAAAATAGGGACGATGGGAATTTGTTCAATAGAAAAATGAAACTTCGGTTTGGAAGTCTGATGAATACATCTCGTTCCAATATTGGATGGATGCTAATAATGTCAGGTAGAAGTTCAGGATTTAAGACTTGGTCATGGCCAAGCAATTTTATGAAAATTACTTCAGATAATGTGGATGAAACAAGAATTGTGTACCCAAAACTTTCATCAATGACTTGGTGATGTGTAATTACATTTTCTGGCAACTGGTAGCCAATGACATGACCCAAGGTGCCATTAGCAACTTCCTTGGGTTTAGAGTTATTTTTTGCGCACATGACAGGCATTCTTATCACAAGTTCCAAAAACATTGGCAAATGACTTATTTTGTCATCGCGTAAGCAATTGAGGCTTCAATGTTCATAAACAAAAAGAATCGAATGGCAACCCCTAATGACATGAACATGGAATTGTATTGGTGGAGATTCCCTTTGTATGGCAAATAATTTTGCACATGATCATGGGTGTAAATAAGCATATGACCATTTGTTCAAAACTTAGGGAAGACAATTACAAAAAAATTGCATCACAAGTGTCTCTCACATTTCTTTCAACAACATGAAAACTTAGCCATGATGTCAATAGGCACTCAAAAGCATAGTGAGAATACATACATAATCAAATCTTCACATCTTTCAATGACAAGATGCCATTGGTCTCCTTCACCCACTAACTCATGCACCAATCTAAATATTTTCATCCAACTCATAAGGGGCATAAAAAACCAAAACAATCAACATACATCAAATCCTACATTGTTTAGCAAATTCAAGCAAGGTACAAAACTAGGAGGGAATATAGTTGTTAGAGAGAGAGCAAGAAAAAGAGAGAGAAACACACACACACACACACACACACCTGAAACAGTTAGCTAAGCAATGCAGAAACATTCATTCATAAGACAACATAGGCTCCAATGTCAATGAAGGCTACCTTTTGCACCATTGGAAAAGCTTGCCTCAGAATCCTCCATGGAATTGTAGATGGGATATGGGTTAACAAAGAGTTTAGAAAACATGTGTTCTCCACCTTTCACTCAAGTCTTCACCTATTTCCACATTCTCTAACTTTCCATCATCATGTTTCAAGCTCAATCATTGAAGCCAAACAACAAGCATTTTCCCAATATTGAGCTACAACTACTAATCCAAAACCATTGTCAATGGAAAAGAGAGTTGGTCCACTTTTCTTTCTTCAGCCTTGTGATGTGCATTCAAAGCCATGATCCCTTAAGGGAGGTTGTGAAAGACATTTCAAACTAAAGTGTAGGAAACTCTGTTGAACTTATACTATAATGTTGAATCATGACCAATTAATCACAAGGATCATCATAGAGATGATGGGTCAAATGGATCTTTGGATTTGTTGTGAGATTGCCAATTGTTTGGCTAATCAATGTTTGTCATCTCCTTCGAAAGTTTTGCTCCAAAGCTATTAAATGTCTTCAAACCTCAAGTGTCAGAGATTTACCATACTATAAAAGATGCATACACAAGTGATTATGAGACGATCATGGTGCATGATTTAGTTCATAAATGAATCCAATTCTGGATAGTTGGTGTTCATTCACAATTGCCAATAAGAAGCAATAAATGCATTTGTTTTGTAGGATCAAAGTGAGAAAAATAATGTTTGTGTGAAACAAAACTAACTTTTCCTTGCTAGACATATGGAAATGTGCATGAAGGAGATTCTTAGTTGCATCTAAAACCAAAATCACAAAAGTCATGATGTAAATGAAGCAAAGTGGTTGAGGGTTATAAAACAATGACACAACACTCACCATCTTTATGAACGACAAATGATAATGAAATATTTCCCACAATTTTGAAACAACCCAACACCACAACAACATTGGCAATTGTGTGCAAGAAGCTTCTCTCTGGCCACCATGCTCATTACAAACAGGGAGGGACATCAAGATCTACAACTGAAGAGTTTTCTTCATAGGCAAGGAGGCACTTTGATCCTAGCCCATCCCTTAATACTCCTAAATCTTCCAAAATTACAAAAGTTGAGTTGCAAATAGAGTACATTATGAATGGTATAAACAAACATGTATAACACTCAAAATCACTTATGAATGGAATTTGATAATGTATTTTGTTTTGCAAAATTCAATAGTTTTGTAGTAGCAATCTCCTACAAGAACACAATGTTATTGTGACCATGGTAAACACACTAACTTCCACATAGATGATGAAAATGCAATCCTAATTAACCTCAGTCTCTTCAATGCAGTGTTTTGCTCAACACACAACTTCTTCACAATGTGACAAAACATTGTGGAAGGCAATTGTGTAACATCTCATCCACCTTTTAAAGTATTGAAGAGTCTCTTTAAGGGGTCTAACATATTTTTTGCTTGGAACAATTTGTTTGTGAAGAATAGGATGATGAATTTGTAAACAACTTGAGTTTCTGATGGAAGAAAGGCAGAAAATTGGATTGCAAATCAACTTTGAAACATAAAGAAGAATATCAATGAATGGGATTGTACTTTACCAACTTTTTCCTTTGACTTGTTCTCTTACTGAAACCTTGTTGCTACAATTCATTCATCTAGAGATTGCCATGAATCATTTTTTTGTTGGGATAGGTATGTAGAAGAAGGGGGTTGGGGGGAGGGAGTGGGAAACAAGAGATAGGGAATCATCTTTGAAAAGAAAAAATGTTGTGAATTCCTTTTCCTTATGGCCTCTTGGTCTCTAACAAACCTCCAACTTTTACTAAAATAAAGCAAAGAGATTTGAAGAATACCTTAGTTTTGATGAGCTCCTACTGGGATGTGATTGTGATGTGCACAAGGAACAACTATGATTGTTGCTGCCTTACACAAGTCCCACATGAAGCACAACAAACTTGCTTTGATACCTTTCCAAAATTGGATAATCTTTGTTTTCGTCTTCTTCTTTTTCTTCAACTTTCAAGCTTTTTGCACTCTAGCAACATTACAATGGCACTAGAGCTCTAGGCTATGTGTATTTTGAAAAATTAGGGCGCACAAATATACGAAACTTGAAATCATAAACTCTAGATAAATCCAAAAAATATGAGTAGAACATTAGCAAGTTTTAGGCACATTGCAATGTGGTTACAAAACAAAAATCTGGCTAATTACACAATCTTTAATCAATGAAAATTATGGGTTGCCAAGGATTAGCACACTTCGGCATCACTTTCTCGAGCACAATTGGTCTCCTTATGGCCAAATCCCTTGAAAATAGAAATCAAACCCCATTCCTGGACATTCCCAATCCCACACAATTATGTAGAATTGATGCCCATCACACAACACCAACCAACACAAAATAATACTAGAAATTGTCGTTTGACTTCTTTTTCGCACCCTTGTAGATAGTAATCCCACAACCTCATACATAACTTCTTCCAACAACCTTGTTGAAGAATACTATAGGGGTGAAACAAGATAGTGAAACCCATGTACTTTCCCAATGTAGAATCCTAGAACCAATTCAACCTTGGCACTCCCAATTACATGGGTAATTTCATACTCTTAGCAACAAAATGACCACTTACTAAGCTTTGCACAACCAAACATTTTCACCCATCAAACATGGCTAAAGAGACCATTCACAACACCACTTGAACATGTCATCATCTCCTTGGTTCAACCCTTACACCTAAATGTAAGTCCTGCATATCCTAAGTAGAAGCACTAGGGACAACAAATTTCTAATACTTCAAATTAAGGACTCACAAGATGAGGCATTCTTGTTCCACACCAAAACAATCACAAAAGAACAACTTCATATCAACATAAACGTTTTGATCTCTTAGGAAGAAAACATGGTACTTAGCTATGCCTTCGCACACCTTTAGTAGTAGGTTCATATCTTAGAGAGAATCCTTGTAATGCGCCCTAGGAACCAATTGCATTGCACCCATTTTTGCCAAGAAATGAAAAATGCTTGTCCAAAACACCAACACCAAACACCACAAATTCATAAAACCAACACTCTTGCATAAATAACAACAAACAAAACCAACCCATAGAAAAAAAAAAAACAAACAAACAAAACACCCTAGCTCATCATTATTGGACACACACAATTGCCTTTTCCCTCAACTTTGAATGATGCCAACCAAGCACCACTGGTGTTGCAGATGTGGACGTTCCACAAATCACTTCAGCCTTAATTCCACATCACACATATTCCCAAAACTCAAAATGCATATTAGACCCAATAAGGGTATGATAAAAAGAGAACTATCTCTAGACTCCAATAAGCTAGTGGTATGCTTGATCACTAATGGTAGTATATATATATATATATATATATATATATATTGATATTAGGTGTTACCCTATTAGAAATGGTACACTCCCAATACTAATGTGCATCATCCCTATCACCATTCACATGCAACCTTAGTCTTAATTGAACCTAGCAGTTCGTTTGACACAATTTCAATCTCCACACTGGTGATTACAGGTTCCAATTCATTCCTCAATGCATAATTAGCCATCAACAATTTTCTTTTGTTACAAGGTGTTTAGCAGCATTTCTTTCCACCTAAGTGAAAAGGTTAGGATATTTAATGACCTTCATCATTCCTTCCATTGTCAGTGCCTCTAATGATGGATTTTCTTTTTCAATCCAATAAGGTCCCATGATTTACTTACTATTATAATCGTTTTTCAGAATATCCTAGAGCATAGAGCTTGGCCTCCAATTGTCACTCACACATTGGTTCAAAGTTGCAGCCAAAATTTTACCTCAAACTCTCTTCCCTCTGAACTAGATTCACACCAAAGGATAGTAGAGGTGTTATTGTTTCATTAAAATTTAACCATCTCTGGGTTGGGGAATTAAATTGATTAAAGTTGAAGGAGTAAACTAACCCAAATGGGGTTCACACCAATGTTTGCCAAGTTCTTCCTTGTTAAGTGAATTATGGTCATAGTTTTGACATTGAAATTTTTTTCCCTCTAAGTGCAGGTTTTGACATTTAAAAAAGGGTATTTAAATTAGCTTGCAATACAATACAATACAATGCATTACAATACAAGCTCCTCTCAAGGTTGCATAGGTACATAGTTTTATAACAAATTAAAAGTGGGGTTTGTATAGGAATGGAATTCTACAACTAATTAAAATTAAAATTTATTTATAAAGTTTAGCCTAACTTACTTATCATGAAAATTTTATGTTAAACTAACAATTAAGGTTGAGTCCCCTAACACCATGCTACCCATTTAGGACTTAAACCTAGTTACAATGAAAATTTTATGTTAAGCTGACATTCACTTAACATTAAGCTATGGCCCATTTAACATTGGGTGCCACCTAGGATGCCACCTAGATTTTCATTTAACACTGACTTAACATCAAGTTTTGAATGCACCCTTACCCAACTAGCATAAAGCACTCGTTGAATTTTGCTTTTGAAACTGGACAAAAGTGATTCATTTGAGAGCAGAAGAAGCACTTTACACATAAGATGACATCCTTTGTCAAGGCAGAAATTTTACAGAGGGCCCTCAGTATATACTAGAAAATTTCTACCCATAAATCTTTAGGACTTTGTTCGATGGCAGAGTTTATAATGAGTTTTGTCACTTGATAACACAGGTAATTAATTATCCAGATTATCATGATTAATTAAAACTTTTTTTCTTCTGGGTGATAATTAGTCCAGAGGGGAGCTGCCCAGGAAGGTAGTGTACATGGTTTGGTATCTTATGAGAAAAGGCCCTTTTGAAGTCCACTAGACTCATTGAAAGTGAGCCCTTGTCATATGGACAACAGCAACCCATTCCACTATTCTACTAAGCAGGTGGGTTCACAGTGCTAAATAGTATGTTTGAAGTCTCTACCTTCATCAACCTATGTCCTACCAATCTCAGCAGTACTAGCAACATACATTCTCTGCTCCTTAATAAATTGTGCATGGAATCCCAGATAACATCCGCAAAAAATGACAAATTATTTGACATTTCTCAACACATAATTCAGCTTCTGCTGCTGCAAACTATAGGAATGCACTTGCTTTCAAGAAGACCCCCCACATTCAAGTCCATGGAAAAACCCCCACAACCAGCAACACTTGTACAAGAGAACCAGCAAAAATGAAGCACCAGGAAGGACATTTGGTACAGCAGATGCCACTGGAGCATTTTGGTGGCAGGAGGAGGAGAACAGAAAGATAATAGTGAGGCACAGGGAATCGATCAAAAGAAGGAACGAGTCTTAGAGGATCAATCACAGGTACCAAAGACCAAAGGCAGACCCTGGGATCCTTTTGTCAGTTGCTAGCTGATTGTCTTCTGTTTGACATTGGCTATTTCTTTGCACAAAATAAGCTGGCTGCTCAGGCTACATATGTGGCATCACCGACCAATTTGTACATAAGAGTCAGAGCTGAGGACAATGCCACTGCTATTGAGCTTGAGGGACATGTGACAAGTGCTTGGAAAAATGTGCAGAAGGTTGTTACATCTGTAACTTTGAAGGATGGTACAAAAGTTTTGAGTATGAGATATCTCCAGCATCCTAATTTGATGATGAGTCACAACTGAGGCTACGGTGAGTGGAGCTTGTTGAATGCAATGTTGGATTCTTTCTTTGTTACTGCAGAGCTGAAGACCTGAGGGGAAGATGTCTTCAGAACTTTGACCCTCTTGGATGCAATGATGCATTCTTTCTTTGTTGTACCAGAGCTGGAGACCTGTGGGATGCAGTATTAAGAACAATGATGTAGTTGTATGTGAAAATGGTCATTTCTCATGCAGAATGCCTGCAGTTGTTCCAGGATAAGTTCAGTTGAAGGGTTGAAGGAAGAGTTCAAGAAGCATGGGAAGATGGTCTCATGTTTGGAGCACTGCATCTTCTTTGTTACAATCTGTATCTACTGAAAGCTCTCATGTTTGGGATACTACATCTTTGGTACAGCCCCAATCTGCCAAAAGCCCTTCATGAACCCAATTATGGCAGATTCAAACAAATCGTGAAAGATGATGGAATCACATAAATTTCAACATCATTTCAATGCAAAATGAATTTGACCAAAAAAATGGCATTCGGCGTACAACTTGTTCTTTGGCAGTCACCCACAAATTAGTTCTCAGTTCAAGCCAAAATAATATCCCAAATCCTCCAGGGATGCAAAGTCCTCTCCCACTTGGTAGAACTGACCAAAAAAAACCACGAATACCAAAAGCAACAACACTGCTTACACTACTGTCTCAACCATCAGTGAACTGATAGAAGATAGTACCAATGATGGACTACTTTCATGTCCCCAGAGTTGGGGAAAAGGCATCACCAGAAAGACTCATACTGGAAATTGAGATCTTGAACAATGTGGTTAGGATTTAAAAGCAGTTGAGTATCCAAAAGGAAATCTTTTTTTGTCACATCAATGTTGAAGCACTAAAGTGGCCATCCAACAAAGGTGACACTAATTGGTAACAAGTGAATTCTCTGTAATAAACGCTGTACACTATTTTATACTAAGGTCACTTTGGTTTTTTAGTCACAAGTAGGCCAGGCCAGGATAGTTACATGTTATGATCGATGAGAACTAGTAAGTAAATGAAGTGATTTGAAACTTCATATGCATACATAATACACAAGTGTCAAGAATTGATCATGTAGCAGCCTTTGTCAAGGACAGGTCAAATCATTCAGTCAAACCCTATTTGAAGATATGGAGCCTTGCCACAGCTGAAGCCAAAACTTGTAGGCTTTAGACATTGCACCATGTTAAGTTGGATAAGAAAATGAAATTGGGTGCGGGATAAAATGAACACAAAAGAAATTATAGTGCCTTCTTATTGAGCCTGGTTTTAGGGAGGCAAGTTAGTCTACTAAACACCAGACCAGGTTTTGGCAAATCTCCATTATGCAGTGAAGCAGCATATACTTCTTGGCATTCTGCAACCACCTGCTCCACAAGCAACACCAGAAACAATCAGATGGAAAAAGGTGCCTAACACTATCCTGAGTTCAGGTGCATGTAATGCTGCTCCAGGACTACTTAACACAGATAGCATAGCACATGTAGTTGTGAAATGACATACCTCTTTTGCATCCTTACGAGGTATGCCCTCGCGCAAAGCCACCAATTTTTCAACAACTTCTGGCTGCATTTCCAAGTCGTTTTTGTTAAGTGGTAAGTGTGCATCTGACCTCATCTATACCTTGTAGTAAAATAGGTGTCCAGGAATGCATCAGCAGTCTTTAGAATATCCAAAACTAGAGAGGACAGAAATTCTATACTACATCTCCTAATAGATAATGTCAGTCACTGCTGACATCTATACATTGATTCTACCATTTCCTTTTGAAGACTGTGCTATTTACAGTTTTCATGCCTGGATTGTGTAATGACTGCATTTTAATCAATGCTTCCCACAACATAATAAACTTCTGAAATAAGCACCCAAAACATGGTTAAGGTTTCTAGCAACAAACCACAAACTTACAACCTGTAGGGAATCTATGTGATGCAAAAGACTGAACAGTATCCTACCCAAAGGACAGTAGGTGACAAAGTTTGAAGGCTATAACTAGCATATTGCCAAGTGAGGAATCAATCCCACCAACAAATTTGAAGGGAAACAGAAAACAAGAATGATTTGAACACATACAGGGCAGTCAGGGTGATTCTGAAGAAGGTTTGTGTAGGCAAGGGTGAAAGCATCCACACTCTCTGCAGATGCAAGCTCTCGAATCTCAGCTAGTGCTTGCAGTCGCTTGTCCACTTTCTGTCCTCCACAAAACACCTGTCATTAGCCTGATGTCTTCCTAAACAACTTGCATTATATCACTCTAAAGTTGCTCTTCTGTCCTGCATTTGGAAGGTGAAAGAATATTACTATGATTGCACAGAAAGCAAGAATTTGTAGTAACCAAACAAATGTTGCGTCTGTTCCAGCCAAAACCAAAACAAATACTGCAAAGCACAATTGCAGCCATAACCTTGTGTTGTCATTCACAAGGTATCAACCCATCACTGCATTGTGAATGGCAGTTACTGGCTGCCATTACTCCCCACTGACTTCATTAGCTCCCAATAGTGGATGTAGAAAGCCATGTAATGGTAAAAGGTTAACAAGGCATACAGCTGGACTTATGATATCTCTAAAGAACTCGCCAAGGACCTCCTCATCCACCTTAAGCCTCTCTAATGTTTCCTGCTTGATATAGTTTTTCTGCACCAGTATATTCCATCTTCACTTAGCATCTTATGACATTTGAAACAATGGGGTCAGTAGAACAACACATTGTTATTCATCACATTCATAATCAATGCCATGAAACTACAAGAACTAGCAAGGGTAACCAAAAAATGTCTGAATATCTCCATGAAGGAGAAAGATCCAAACCTGAATAAGAAGGTGGTCCATGTAAATCACAATAGTGTCTTCCAGACAAGCCTCTGCAAACCTTTTAAAGGATCTTTCTTCAACATACCTGTAAGAGACATTCACATGTTGATTAGAAAACCTGGAAAGAACATCAGCATGAATTAAATGAACACATGTGGATGAAATTAATGATGTTGGAAAACTTGGCCATGTGACTGAAACTTTTCTACATAAAAAGAGCACCACAATGATGAAACTATATTCATGGACTCAAAAACTTACATGAATAGAATTCATCGTGCAAGTACAATTAACCATATGAATTAAATGTAGCAAGGAAAGCAGACAAATATATCCTATATCTCCCACAAGAGACCCACCTCACTCATGAGAAAAGTAATGGAATAGGGTCAAAACATATTGAAACCTGTTTTAAAATGAAGCAAGAAATGATAAAAGACCTATGTTTTCAGATATGAAGAGTAGAGAGTCCAAGCTTACAGTTTGACATCCCCGAAATAATCTGCGAATGTGGCTACCAAGTATTCTGTCACCAGGCCTTCATACCAGTCTGTTTTGTTCCAAGACCACAGGACCACAAATCAGCTGACCTCATATGTTCAACCAGCTAAACAAGCACAAGCTACCAAAGTTACACATTTTTTATCCTTATCCACAGGTGGTCAATCTCTTCCTTAAATGTGGCCAATTAGGATGCTATGTGGTGCAAGTAACTGCTTTATTTATGCATGATAGTTCTATTGGTGATAGAGGTATGGCTTACTATGCCCAGCCAGAGTGTTGTACATTTATGTAGCATTTCTCATTACTGAACCTTTGGCATATTCATTTTCCTCCAATTCAGAATTGCAAACAATTTACACACCTTTTTGGTAAAGCTTTGAAATCAATTCCTTCACGCCAGGATCCTCAAAAATCACTTCTACTGTCCGTTGTACTGCTTCCTGTACCACAATAGATGAAAAGTACTCAGCACAAGCTAACCAAATTATAATACCATCTAAACCTCACAAGACTACTCATCACGACTGCAACACATGAAGCCTAGTCAAGATTCAAAATATCATAGCTGGCATGTCTTATTAATAAAAACAACATCAATCTCACAGGGGTTCTGGGGAGTGACTGAGGCAAATATGCAATCTTAAAGACAAGTTAGAGTAAGAGTCCCCAGAAAATCCAAACAGAACCTAGAAGATAACTTTTGAATCAAGCAAAGCTTACCTTTCCGACTTCCAAAAAGCCCTTGCATGTGTCTTCAAAATTCACCTGCAACATTGCCCCTTAAATTGTAGTTTGTACTTACAAACTAGACAGTCATTGCCAAGTACAGTCAATGCCAAAGACAGAAACCAGACCTGCTCAGCAAAGTTAGGAGTAAGTGCCTCCATAACACCTGCACTCAACTCTGTGGCTAATTCATAGCATTTCACATTGTTATTCACCTGCCATAACCGCCCACCATCCTACATTATGAGGACCTCTTACTGGAAGGAAGAGATCAGTATCCATGAAAAATTCATCTGAGATCTCATTAGGTCAATCTGGACAATGCCAAGTGTCCAGGTGATTGTCTAAAACCAAATATCATAGACAGATGTTGACAGTCAATTTCATAACACCTACTTTTGTAATCTTCTCCTCAAACATCCTAAGCAACCTAATCCAATGACATGGACTCCACAGGGAAAGTGCATACCATTGCACACAATGGCTCCAAACCAATGTCCGCTGCAGGTTCTTCGAGCTGGTGCCGCTCTGCCGCTTGGAATTCATTCATCACCTGCAAGACAACATAGAAACCATGTTTATGCTATGGTAATTGCTCACCTTATACTAGGAAGATACATGAAATATCTTGATAAGTATTGAGAACTTCGCCATACCTACAACTTAGTCAACCTGACAGAGAATTGAGAGGTGACCCAATAATAAGGTTATAGAGGTTTTAGATCCTACAGAATATCTTGAACAGGAAAAAGGAAAAGAAATAGGAGACTGCACCCTGAAACATAAGAGAAAAGACCAAGGAGTGGTTTGAACGACAGTGATTCATGAAATAATCTCAACAGGAAAATGTATGGTAGTGACGAGCTACCATTACATCCCCACTAACTTCATCAGTTCCTGGCAGTGGGTGGAGGTTAGCATTATACATGAACTAAATCACTAAGTTTCTGTCGTGAGAATGGCATAATATGAAGACTCAGTCATGATGCTAACTAGCTCAATTTAATGAGATGACCAAAGAAAACAAGAAGAAAAAGGAATACAACACAAGAAACACTTGTATAAAAACAAAAATGAACCAAAGAAAGAAGAGGAGCAGAACAAAGAAACAATGTGCAGAACTTCAAGAGCAAATCTTTTGAGGACAATCTGGGCTTTGAAAAGCTCCCCACTCAAGATTACGAAGACACAACCAAAGGTGATCTTGACTAAGCTAGATTCAACCCACCTGAATAATAGCCAGAGCAATTCGGTACAGCATGACATCAGTGCTGTTCTCTTGTACAACCTGAACTTGCTCATTGAGAATGCGAAACAAGTCCACACCTGCTGGTGTCCAAAGTTGCCCATCCTCACTTTTCTTTGGTGGGTTTTTGTTGTCAGCTTCAAGAATGTTTGTGTACCATTTCTGAGCATACATACAGGTTTAGAGAAGTATCAGTGACAAAGTGTTTCAGCACCTTGAAAGCTCTGAGTTTAGAAGTTATCCAATCAATGACAGGACTTGATGGCAATGGGGGCTATCAGTCACAGGACAATCCCTTCAACTGACAAGAATGTCAGCAACAAGGACACAGATGACATCCATGCCTCATGACCATACAATATAAGTTTCAGTCAGGCATATATAGGTAATTTACTTGCATGGTTGCTTGCATGCGGTCAACATAAGCATCCATGAGTGGATCCATGGCCCCACTTTCAGCACAAACAGAAGCAAGTCTGTCTTCAACACCTAAGTTTAGCAACTGTTCTTGGAACCATACCACCCACCCTGTCACCTGCTCCAAACACAGAAAAATATAAATCTATTCAAATAGTGTTGCATCCAAAACATGGAAATACTCTCCACCCATGCAAACATTCTGTGACACAAAGTAACCCTTTCTGACACAATATTCTACTGGTGGATATCCAAGCATGAAACCACTTCAATGAGAAAACCAATCTTTTATGTAACTGTTGGCAAACTACCATTTGAACTTCCCTGGTGATTACTGACCAAGCAATAAATGTTAGAATTTGACAATCCCCACAGATCCAAAGTCAATCTGACCTTTAAAATTTCAAGGTTTGTTAGTGCATTGGCTCTATCACCTAGCCCCCTCAGCATCTGGGTAAACCGCTCTGTGTAGAGCTGTACCATAAATTGGAAAACCTCATACCTGCCAGTCAAAAGCCATCCAATCAACACAGGAACACAAAAGATCTTGCTGGACTTGACATGATTGAACTGTAAGGATGTGCTGAAGGAGATTGCAGAACTTATACAAACAATTCTACAAACACTGAAGTCATGAAAAGAGTTACAAAAGCACTACTGACAGGTTAATAGGAAGCCACTTGTGGAATTTTACCGAGGTGGAAAACAGGGGCTAACATAGTCATAGATGTCTGGCAGCTCTTGTGCAATCTGATACCTCAAACACAGGCCACAAGTCACAGTCAGCTACAAATCTGTAGGTGGTTGAGAGCCACAGAGGAGGACATGCTTGTTGATGAATCTTGTGGCCACACAGTATGTTTCTTTATTTGTTGACATCTCCTTGCAATGCCCCAATACTATCTTTGTCAATCCTCCAGAGCTGTTAATAAGCTTGAACCCACTGGATTGTAGACCTCATCATTGTACAGGAAAATGCTTACAAGGCCCCCAGTACCAAGGGTGACTAACTGCAATGTTTGGCAAAGTGGTGTGGCAGTAGGGTTCATGTAAGCATACCACCACTGGCTCAACATCATGTCCACACCAGACAGTGTTAAAAAGGGTGGGTAGCTATGTTGCTAGAATGCTGATATGCTATTTGCTAAGTAAAAGAGTAGCTTGTGGCACCTATTTCTTGTGAATGTTGACCATTTGGGTGTTGTCTGTACAGCCCATTATACTGGCTGCTGTATAGGTCCACAGCCATCTTCCTGTGCCTCACCATGCCTCCAGCAACACTTCTACATAAACTAAGACAAATAGAATATTTGGCTTGACAAATAGACTTGGTGAATGAGCTGACTGAATTGAAACAAAAGAATGAACACAAATATTAATCAGGAAAAAGATGGCCTCACTGACGAAGGTTATGCATGCAATTCAAGTAACTAATCAACTCACCGTGGTTGCTTCTTCCAAAGCTGCCTTCAGGTCTTCCACAACTAGCTGCATAACACAACTCTATTAAGTTTTAAATCAGGCACACAAAGGAAAAGCATGAACTGAACTATGCTACAATCATAAAATTTCTGAGGAAAAAGACACAGAGGAACCCAACCCATCAACTGAAGCAAAGCTCATATCAGAGATTGGTTCACCTTGGTTAGCAAAACATTGAACCTTGCTTCCACTGACTTGCGGAGTTCTTCATAACAGCGGTTCTTGTACCCACTTCCACCAGATTCTTGTCCAGGGTGCTCATCACGAAGTTGAGAAAGGTTTTGTGACCTGCAAAATTTACATCATACTTGTCACTTCACCAAACAAAGTTGTGAAATGTGTTGGGGGGGGGGTGGGGGCTTAAGCACTGTAAGGTTCCGAAGCTCACTTGCGACTGGCTCTGGGAGCTGGAAGGTTGGACTTGGGACCTGCACCTTCTGCTTCAGCAGCTTCTTCAGCCTGTTGCTGGTCCAGTAGTTCCTGCTGCATTTCCACAACTCTGAAAGCACAAACAGGGTCCCTCTTATGTAAGAAAATACAACAGGATGTCATGCATATACCATCAGAGAGTATGATGAGGATGGTGATTTTGTCTTTTGCTTCATAACTTCATTCGCTGTCTGCTTGCCTGGCTAGCAAGGTGCAGGAAGAAGCAAATATGAGGACTAAATGAAGCTATTTTAGGAGATGGGTACCAATAGAAGTGTACTCCTTGACCTTAGCACAATATGATTGAGGGACACACAATTAGAACCAGGTGCATATGGTAGCTGGCTCCACACTCTCTGTCAATCTCTGCTTTTTGCCATCTTGTGCTCAAGCTTTGTAAAGGTAATGCAATAAAGTAATGCTGTTCATCAAAGTTCTTTCAACAAATAGAGAGAGAGAGCTTGCGCATTGCTGTACCTCAAGGCTCGGACCAGTGTTTGGGGACTGCAGATTGCCATAAACAGAGATATCAGTTGGACTCTGTTGGAAGTGATATCCAGCAGAGCCAAGATCAAACCTAGACTTGGCCATTTACTTGCCATGTCTACATCAAAAGCAACATCTCTTTTGTCATGAGTTACAAGGATCAAGATAATGCCTGGATTAATGGAAACTTGCAACAAGCACCTTTCTTTAGCAAGTTGGAAGAAGTTGCGGATATGCCCCCAAAGAGTCTGCTCAAATTTGACCCTCGTATTATTTACATCTTCAAAATATTCCCTGCAACCATGGCCACCTATCAGTGTAACATACAGAAACAAGCAGATTTTATGCTTTAGGCAAGCATTACTTGAGAAGATACTGTCCTCACCAGTGTGGACTTAAGAGGTTCTTATGATTGGTGAAGCATAAGAACCAAGTAACATCTACCAATTTTCTCACCACCACAAAGCAAAACAGATGTATTGATCACTCACTCCAATTTGCCAGCTTCTTCCCTCCTTGTCGAGACAGTAGCTAGAGCAAACCGCCTCTTCTGCTCAAGGGCTGTCAGTGCCTGTCATACAAAAGTAATCAAATTTCTAAGCTGTGGCCAAAGTGAGCTACCTTTCTTCACAAAATTACAAAACTAAGTAAGGACAAACAACTTACAAGAAGTGCAAAGGCTCAGAAAACAGTAAGAGGAGGACCAAACCAGAAACTCAACCAAGTGAACCTTACACCTTATCTGTCAGCTTAAAGTGTTACTTTGACCATTTCCTCCTGAAACTAGCAATACACTTGCAAATTTCTCTATGAGGCATGTTGGAGATTCAATCAATAACTGACCTGAAAGGTGTGTAACAGCTCCTTTTCATCTTCTAGAGAGGCCCTTGCTTCTGCAGCCTCTGTGGATATGGACATCATACCTTCCACATCCTGCAAATGAAACAAGCGGGCAAGCAATGTATGTGAACATGGTTCCAAAAACTTAAGGTCCACCATCATTCAAAACGAGCATTGCTGAAGATTTACCTTTAAAGTCATATTCAAGTTGTTACGTGCATTGCTAAGCAGCTTGATTTGATCATGGTGCTCAATCAGCGTCTGGCATTCACGACACAACCTGTCTCAGTGACACCATCCCAGAGTTATGCACTCAAGGTCATTTCACAATGCTTCAAAAGTGAATGGAGTCACAAAATCCATGGTCATGGGATTGTAGAGAAACAGCAGCCCTGTACCTGTCAATCAGTTCAAAATTTTCACGTAGATCATGTATCCTCATTTGGGAATCTTGAAGTGCATCAATGCCAGTCCTTGCCTGCTCCACCTGTTGAAATCCCACGATGGCCTTTGATTACCAAAGACAGACTGGGCACAGACTGCATGAGCACAGCTAACTCAAAATGCTCCCGAGCACAACTGGCACTTTGCACAACCCTGGCTATCTAATATAGAGGCAGATGAATGGATAGGGCAAAGGAGAGAAGTTGATCAAGCAATAGTATATGAACAGGGAAAAACCTGTGTCATTACACTGGTGCTGAGTTGTGCATCATTGTGCTGCCAAGCATGAACACAACAAATTCCCTCAGTACTTGCAGTCACTTTACATGCACTTCCATATTTCCAGGTTACATGAGTCAAGATCAGAAACAAGCATAGAGTGAGGAGACAACATTCTACATTGCCCAGAATTATGAAGAATTTACTCCCTTCAACTACAACTGCTTTTTGTTAGGTTATCCCTCTAGGGTATTATCTGGCATACAACAGCCATTCTACATGTGGAACTCTCAATGCTGTACTTTCTTGTGAAGCCTTAAGCATCCATCTGATTGCCAAGCTAGGTAAGCTAATCATATCCTTCAAGATGAATACCACTTCAGCCAAGAAATTAAGATGAAAGAAATGGAAACCTGCTGCCGTAAGGCATAGTCAGCTCTGATGGTTGTGATAGAGGCAAGTGACTCTGGTAGTGGCAACAGCTTTGCTACTTCCCGCACTGCTGCCTCCTTGGCTTCAATGTCACCATCTCGTATCATCATTGTGCCTCACCTTCTTCCTCCTCCTTTCAACGCCTTCTGCTCCTCAATCTTTGCAACAATAGAAGACCTTGTTAGCGCACACATCTGTAACCTAATTTGTGATTGTTGAAACAACAGCAATGTGCCCAATTCTGTAATTAATATCAATAGATGTAAGAAGAGAACTATGTTGACACTTCACAAATATTGGTATTCAATCACTGAAACATAGTAAAAACGCACATCTCTGATTGCTGAACCAGAAACTTTTGCCAGCTTCCCTGGTTAGGGTTTCTTTACAAAATCCGCATCAAGAGCCCCTACGTCTAAGATGCCCACACGTCAAAGAAGAGCGGAGGACAGCATTTCTGAGCACAGACAAGGATGACACAAAGACAGCCGGAGCTTATGTATAGCAAGCGGCAAAGAACTTGCAGACTATTGCATTAGCACTAACCGGGCAAAACGAAAAAACTTAGGGTTTCGCTGAACAAGAGAGACAAACCTACCTCCCAACAGCAGCGTCTTCAACTGGCGATGACCTCAAACCTCGAAAGCCACAACTTCTGGAAGCATCAAATTGATGTCAAAAGCGTCATTTTACACCAAAACTTCCAAGCTTGCTGAGCTGCTACAACGAGAGGAAAGCAAACACAAGACGGGAAAATGGTAGGGATATGACATGAAGGGAATTTTAAAAAATAGGTTAAGCTGAGCACCCACATCCAACACTTTGAAAAACAGATGATCTTGCTGGTAATTTGATTTTTGTCTGCACAATCTTGTCCTCCATTGAATGCAAATTGTTGCCAATCTTCAATCCAATTTCCAATGTTGAAAAACAGCGCGATTCTCTCTGCAATCTGATGCGCCAGATAGGGTTGCGAGTCACGGCGACTCTCCGACCAGCGTTCTCCGTTTACATTGAGCCTTGGGGTTCAGGTTCTTTGAGGGTGAGCGTGATCATAGAACCGGCGGTTACGAGTGCTTCAGACCTCATTTACTTATATAATATTCCTGGGTGGTCGTCTTTCAAGGGTCGAAGTGCAGTGACTTTGGGTGACAAAACCAGTTTTGGTCCCCCTTTTGTTTTCTGTGTACTGGAGTTATCCAGAAAGTCACCTTGTCTTTGGGCCTGCTTCCACTCCCTATCCCCTCTTTTAGTGGTATCTGCAAAGAAAAGAAATTTTTATATGACTCAATATGAAATGCTGAAACTCATCATCTCGTCATCTGTCGTTATTTGTCTCCTCATCCATCCCCTCATCTGTCCCGATGACGACCACCGCTGCTAGCCTTTCCTGATGATTGGGGGGAGGTGGCAAAAACAACTACAGCAGGGCACTCTGAAAAATCTGGATGCTTGAAATTTATTGGGCATCTTGGGAATTCTCATTTTGCTCAATAATAATCGGCACCTTATAAATGTTAAAGATAGTTTTCATTTATGCCCAAATTTTTGGGGCATTTTGAAAATGTTCTCATGCTTTAGAAATTTTGGGCAGTTTGAGAATTTTTTTTGTCCAGAAAGTTCGAACAGATTATGAAGGTGAAAAAACTTTTTTTTGTCATTGCCCACCATCTCGGGTGCTCTTCTCACATGAAAGTCAATATGTTGGGTAGACCAACATTGCTAGTCCTGTTGCTGTTTTCTATGGGTTCCTCCAAAAATCTGCAGAAGGTTTCCCACTTTCTTCCACCTGAGAGTATTGCGACCGGCCTCGGACCACTTTCTTCACAAAATTTGGATACATCTCTGCCATCCGAAATGCATCCAAATAAACAAAAATATAAAAGTGAAAAAAAAACATTTTATTTTTATTATACAAAATAATAATAAAAACAAAAAACACATTAAAAAAAAGAAAAACATAAATTTTTCTAAAAAAAACTAAAACATGAACCAAGTTTAAAAAAACAGGGGACTTCACCATGTCTGATGATGGCCACCGGGGCAGATGAATAAAAAATAAAAAAGATAAAAGTTTCTAAAAAAAACTAAAACATGAACCAAGTTTAAAGAAACAGGTCACTTCACCGTGTCCAATGACGGCCACCGGGGCAGATGAATAAAAAATAAAAAAGATAAAGTTTCTTAAAAAAAAAATTAAAACATGAACCAAGTTTAAAGAAACAAGGGACTTCACCGTGTCCGAAGGCCACGAGGGTACCCACTAGTCTATTTCTATAATATCCCTGGGTGGTCGTCCTTTCCATCCATCCGTCCTGTCGTCCGTCCTTTGTCCATCTGTCCTCTGTCCATTCGTCCGGTCGTCCATACAAATCGACACCCTGGAAGCTCCGAGGTTGCCGGCTGCACATATGTTTTTATTTTACAACTGGGGGTCCAAAGAGGTATTTCTATTGGGGGCATGCCCAAAAGTTCCAAAACAATTACAGGTGGGCCAATCAATATGGCTCCATTAAAATAAATAAAAAAGTTGTGAGGGCACCCATGATGTAATCACAAGGTGCACCACCTATCTCTCCCCGTCCTCCCCTCCTTCCTCCCCCTCTGCTGAGTCTGACACTACAGCTTTCTGCCCACCAAGAATGGGAAGGAAATAAACCAAGAATGAAATAATAATAATTTAAGATGATGATGATGTTGTTGTAGAAATGTTGCAAGTTAGCTAATAGCACCTGGGTGTTTAACCCATATGCTTTGCCCAAAGTTCAAACTCCCCTATAAATAAACTATAATCCAAGGGTGCAAATTTGTTTCTATTTTGCAACTGGGGTCCAAAGAGGTACTTCTATTGGGGGCATGCCCCAAAGTTCCAAAACAATTGCAGGTGGGCCAATCAATATGGCTCCATTAAAATAAATAAAAAAGTTG
>Ga0116229_10004474_pt1 | contig 22893 bp, 12 predicted proteins | sample S1TSphgellanicum_3_FD_87313 | JGI IMG/M metagenome (GOLD analysis project Ga0116229, IMG submission 87313) | Host-associated microbial communities from peat moss isolated from Minnesota, USA - S1T2_Fc - Sphagnum magellanicum MG | ecosystem: Host-associated > Plants > Peat moss > Unclassified...
AGGAGGAGAAAAAATGTCTCAAGGTGTGCCTTACAAATTTAGAAACAAACTAAACAAAAACCAATAAAGGATGATGTCATGGACACCAACATCATTCAGCATCATTTTGTAATATGTACCGTCGAATACACACATCTGTGCATTAGGCATAGGGTTCAAACTAGTATGTAATAAGATTCCTGGACTTTCTACTTCTGCGTTTGTCTTGTAGTCAGATTTGGCTAAATCCTTTTGTGGCTGATTGCCATTTTTGGTGCAAAATGATAAAATTGAAAAACAAAAACACTGCCAGGGCCCCTCAAGGTGTATTCCCAAAAGAAAATCATTGACGACCATTGATAGAATTGAATGTAGTTTAAGAATTGTAGCTAGGAATTTTTGCTTATTGGTTGATGTGAAAATTTAAAAATAATGATGAATAACATACAAATATCACTTATAGCAAACCTACTTTGGGTTGAAACTTCTCATCTAACATGAAATTGACAGGATGGATGACCCATATGATGATGATACTGAGATATTTTGCTCTCTTTAACATAACCTTTCAATCCAAAATCCATGGCATATTTTAGGTCCCATTAAATGTTCTAATGCCATTAAAGGTACATTCTCACACTTGGTGTTAGGGACTCTAGTGTTGAGTCCCCTAACACCATGCTAGTCATTTAGGACTTACACCTACTTACCATGAATATTTTATGTTAAGCTATCACCCATTTAGCATTGGGTGACACCCAAGGATGCCACCTAGATTTTCATTTGACAATGACTTAACATCAAGTGTGAATGCACCCTGAGATTTAGAGTGCAGGATGAAACCACAAGGTGGGGACATTCTCAAAATAATGGCTCTAGGACAACAAGGTAGTCAAATCCAGCCCCACAATTTGGGAATATCCTCCACTTGTGAGCTTTACTCATCATAAAGCCCAAGGTGAAAGTTATCATGAACCTAGACAAATGGAGATGACAAGAGGTAGGAGGTGGAGGGTTCTTACACCTACTCCTTAAGAGTGGGAGGGATCTCACTCTTACTTTAAGATGGGAGGGATCCCACTCCTACTTGTAAGCATAAGATCCCTCCCACTCTTAAGGAGTAGGCATAAGATCTCTCCTGTTTTGTAGAAGGATCGATCCTCAATCTTAGGTGCCCTCCAATTAGACTACGTTTTTGATAAGTTAAGTTGCCCAAACCTATAGGTAAACTTGAATTTTCATGTGGAGGTTGGTGAAGCAGAGATGTTGATGAGATTTGACAGTACTTATGGGATTGCTAGAATGTACACTTTATTAAGCCAACAGCAACAGCTGCTTCATGGGACACAACAAAAAGCGGTTATGTTGTTGTTGCCAGCATTATGCCTGCCTCTTCCTTCTTCCTAAATCCACTCTCATTTCTGGCATCTGCAACTTTTGCTATTATTACTAATCTTGCACTTTGGAAAGGAGTTACAAATTCACCCATGTGCATTTGGTTTTCTTTCCAATTTTTTGTAACTCGCAATTATTGGTTCTTCCCCCCCCTCCCCCCACACCCATTTTCTGGGTATTTTTTGGGCTTTGTTCATGGTCTTTTGGCATGGTCTAAGTAGTTCCTAGTCTTTCAGCTTGTGAATTGTTGAGGAAGTTAGTATTTGCTGCATCTCTATCTATCTCTGTGTCATGCATACAAACATACAAAGTGTCTGATGGGTGTTTTTTTTCCCTTTTGGGTTCCTTTCCTCCTGGTCTCGTTGTATTGAATGTCTTGATTTTGTGATTGTGAGCTTAATGGTACCTTTTTCACCCATTAAGAGAAGAGAAAAAGACAGATAAATGCAGTCTTCTTCCTTCTGATTTTGAAGATCTTTTTTACCTGCTATAAATTTCTCACATTGTGGTCTTTTGCTTGATTGTTATTGGATTCTTTCTTATAGAGGATACACTCCTTCCATCTCTTCCTAAAGAAGCAATTACTTCCTGTTCAAGAAATCAATTGAGGGACAGCCCTGGTTGTTTTGAAGGAGTGGGCATGTACTGAGTTTATTTGCACCAAATTGTCATTCCTGTTATCATAATTCCTATTTCTGTATGTAAGAAGAAGTCGGTTACTTAGGCTACTTTGCCTCCTAGTGATTTGGCAGCAGCCATGGCACCTAAGAAGAAAGGAGGCAAAGGGAAGGGCAAGAAGGATGGTGTTGGAAAACCTGCAGGTCCCACTCCAGCAGAGCTTCAGGCCAAGATAACAGAGCTCCAAGGATTGAAGGAAAAAGAAGAGCAAGGTCGCAATACCATGCAGATTGAGAGAGTATGACATTGTTCATCAACTCTTGGAATACTAGGCTCGATTGTTTGATTTGCTTTTTTCCCATATAGCAAGGCTACACTATGATCTTGTCAACTTATTCCTTACATTTTCATGAGCTGGAGTTTCATATTTCATAGAATGCAGTTGTTTTTGGGGAATGCCAGGATAAGCTCTCCTCATTTTGGGAAATCAAGAAGAAAGAGTATGCCCAACTACAAGCTGAGTTTCGTAACAAAGATAGAGCCATGGAGGAGCTTGAAGAGCGACATCAGCTAGAGATTAAGGTGCCAATGCCTTCCTCATACTCCTCAATTCTTAGGCTCTTCTTGAGAGATTTGGTGTATTTGTTCATTGTGCTCCATGATGCCAAGTAGGTGTAAATTGCCAAAAGGTTATCATTGAGTGACAGAGGCTTCAAATGGCATTGTTGCAAAACTGTAGGTGTACAATCAAAAAATGAAACATTTGCTCTATGAGCAACAAAACATGATTGCCACCATCAAGGCAGACAATGAGCAAGCCCTAAAATTACAAAGAGAAGTTGCTGGAAAACGGGAATCAGAGCTTGTGTGAGTATTGTTCCCTTCACTAAATGTTGTGCACTTCATATTAGATTCAAGCTACATTGAGACTGTCATGATTCAGAATGTGATTCTTTTTCTAATCTGATCTCAAGGGGGTCCCACTTGTTCTCTATTCTTGAGCAACACTAACTCCATGTTATTTCTGCCTTTCAATTACAGCAATTCATGAGATTATGTTATTCAAATGATCCCAACAAGCCCTAATGAAAGGCTGATAAAATGTTGTACTGTTCTGATGCAGTTCTGGCTACAACATGCAGGAATGACAAACGAGGATTGAAAGAAAGACTAAAAGAAATGGAACTGTCATATGAGGACACTATTAGAGGATTCAAGCTAGTACATCCTTACCATTGTTTCACTGCATTTAGATTGGCATTGAAAATGCTGAATTTCTATATCTATCAAATTAATCAATGAGATTCGATTCAGGATGTCATGTAGCATAACCTAGTTCCTTTGAGTAATCAAATGTATGAGCATGCTTTCGTGTTGTCTTGCAGGAGCATGCAAAAGAGATCACCAAAATGCGGCAAGAGTTTGACCTAAATGCTAAAGAGTTACAACAGAAGTCTGATCGAAAGGTCAAAGTCCATCCTAATGTTATAAGCATTTTATGTGATAAGGGAAGCTATATATAGGATTTGACTTAAGTTTTGGTTTAGAAATAAGTTTTTAATTTTCATGATCAAGCGATTTAATGTTGTTGTAGATCAAAACACTCCGAGAAGAATGTGATCTTCGACGAAAGCAAGAAATTCATGAGATTGAGGAGCGAAAGAATGTTCATGTGAATGAGTTGATGAAGAAGCATGAAAAGGCATTCACAGAAATTAAGTGTTACTACAATGACATAACCCACAACAATCTTGACCTAATCAAAACTTTGAAGGTACATGCTATTCAATTTTTGATGTTCCTTCCAATTGTAGAAACCTGAAATATTTGAATCCCTGGGGATGATTTATGCAACTACATTGCTTAGTCATTGCCATTTTTTTCACATTTCATAATGCATTAAACCACAAGGAAACTTGCTTGTAGATAGAATCAAGTTCATTTTTCACCCTTCTTATATTGCCCCCATATATCTTGCATGACAATGATGCAGGAGGATGTGACAGACATGAAGAAGAAGGAGGCTGCAAATGAGAAGTTGATGTATGAAATTGCTCAAGAGAATAAGAGACTCACTGAGCCACTAACAAGGGCTCTCAGAGAGGTCGAGGAACTTAGAAAACAACTAGCAAACTATGATAAGGTAAACAAAATAGATGCATGTTTGAGCATTGACAAGTTTGCATTATAGATTAACATTCCTAAAGTATTTGTTGCATGTCATATTTTTAAAGCTTTTGTGAGCAATTGAATGCAGGACAAGCTATTGCTAGCAGGAACAACTAATTCGCTGAAAGAACGAACAAGAGAATTAGAAAGTTTAGAATGGGATCACCAAGTTGTACAACAACGATGCACCCAGGTATATAATCATATTCTCAAGGAGTTAACTCATTGCAAATCTTTTGTTGAAATTCAATGAAGAATCTGCATGTACTATATTCTCAAACTTGCATTGGACCTTTCTTACCAAATCTAAATTTAGGTACAATTGGAGCATGATGAATTTTATGCAAAATTTGAGAGTAGTATATTTGAGGTCCAACAAAAATGTGGACTCCAAAATCTCCTCCTCCAGAGAAAGGTTCAAGTTTTGGCAGAAAAGCTTGAAAAGAAGGTGTGTCACCTGAACTAATGCAAATTAATTTTGTTGTACATGAAAGAGTTCAAAAACCTTTCCTTGAAAATTGTGTGTTGAAAATTGGGTCAATGCTTGTGCATATGCTTAATCACTTTCCTTGGAAAATGGTTGTAGGAAGCACAATTAGGAGAGGCAGGGGTGAAGCTTGATTCCAATTCAGGAATTGATAGTGTATTAGAAACAAAGAACAACCTAATCAAATCTTTGCGATATAACCTAGGAAAAGTGACAAAGGTAATGTCAAATTCACCTCATGTCATTGTTTGTTTCTAGAAACATGCTAATAGAATATTGAATGTTGTTGTGGGTTGATTCTGAATTAAAATGTTGATGTCTTGATCCTAACATGATCAAATTTTGACAATGCATTTCAAGTCATGAAATGAAATTGTATACATGGTGGAGGTGCAGGCACACAATGACTTGGTAAGAGCTTTTGAGGCTAAGCTTGCAGAATTTGGAATACCTCTTGAGGAAATGGGGTTACCACACTACATTTCAAATTCTTCAATGTGATCTTTGTCATTATAGTGTGGAGGGAGATATGGATGAGTTGTTTTACCTTCCTGTAGAGATGTAACCACAAAAACACATAACCTTACAGTAGAATTGGTACTAACTTCACAAGTTTTCTTAAGCCCCCAAGCTCATGGACAAACAATAGAAATGAAGTAACTAGTATGTGGCAAATCTAAAGTCCCAAGTTCATTCAGTTGAAGGTGTTCATATTGATTATTATCCATGTAAAATTTGCACAAGATGTACAATTAGTTCTAATATCTTCTTCACGTTGTGTCTCTCAACAAATAATGAACTAAACACATTATACAGTTCATTAAGTTTCTCAATTCTAAATGCCTTCTTCTATATGCCTTTATTTTCACCTAGTCCACCTCATTGTTGACATGAGAATGTTTAAACTACATCATCCACAAAACACTAGGTAGTTCTAATAGAAATTAAGTTCAACAATTCATGATCAATAAAGAGCTTACTAAAAACCACATTATCCCAAATCAAAACCCATCCCTTTGCTATGATTCTGCTACACTAGAAAAAACCATCAAAAGTACAAAAGACACTGTCATCCAGAGGCCAATTCAGAAACCAAATTGGATCCTTCACCTAAGACCCATGATGTTTGTGGGCACACCTCAAATGTCAATGTTCCATTGTGCAAGTTACATGTATCTCTGGAACCATGATAGGCATATATATCGCATGGACTGTGTGGGCAGTCAACTCCCATTCTCCCATTCATTGGATGCATCACTGCTCCACCTTATGCCACAACTACAGTGAACATGAGACCACCACAGAAACAATACCTTGTACTACCATTTCAATTTGGCAAATAGCACACACACAATACAAGGACCAAAGACTAAAGTGACATGTGTCAAGCTAATTTGTGACAATAAGATCTATTTTTATAATTTGTGGGGTTGACTAACCAAGATACAAACCTCATAATGAGAATTTTTAAAGGGGTTATTATTAGTAACAGCGGTTTTGAATCAATGAATCAAGACTGGCCATTTGGAACCCAAAAGTTTGCTGCAGACACACACTTCAATGTAATTGGACTCAAGCTTTCTGTCCATTCTACAAGCAAAAGACCAACAACTCCCAGTGGCTACTAATGTCTTGAGATAGTCATCACTTGCATCGAATGGACACCTAATCAATCAAGCGTTCATTGGGTAATGGCCCTTGTGGAAGCAATAGCAAACCAGCAACAGTTCAACAGGAGATAATCCGTATAGTTCCAAACATGCAAACTCATGGTCAACATTCCTCAAAATGTGGGATCAAATGAGCGTTGCATCATTCCATAGTCTCTCCCCCTGAGGAGCAGAAACAATAAAATACTCATGAATTAAATTGTCCCTTGATTCCACTGCCAGGATGTGCCAGTGCTTCTGATTCTCATCATACTTAAGGGTCCAATGTTAGCATAATTGATATAACATTATTGAAAGCAACTTCTAGTTGTTCTAGGACACAGGAGAAGTTGATCTTCCACATTATCCTGGACACCTGTTATTGGTACAAGAGAAGCCATTCCATGCTTGTAAATCATGCATAATTACTTCACTGGAATAATGATTATCAGACATTGCTTTAAAAGTTCAGTTGTCACTACATACCCTTTCGCACAAAAAGGCCAGTTTCAACTGGTGCAAAATATTCTCTACTCTCTGATATTTGTATCTGAGATCTTCACTGCATATCACAAACTTCAAAATGGAAATATAAGGCCCTTAAAAATGGACAAGACCTCCAGAAAAGTTTGCAGAAACAGGTATTGGGTCTCTACAGGTAAAGTTCCTTGTATCAGCACTCAAAACATCCCAAAATTGCTGTACAGAATTCCACCTGATTACATCATCTTCTTCTCGCTCAAATCTGGGGCCTTGGGAATCTTGCTCAAGAATGTGGCATCAATTGTCTTGTAATGCTTACGGACCTCATCAGCAGCCATTCTCAGATAGTGATCAATCACATCCTCATACTGATCATAGATCACTGGGAGTGTTTGGGCTGCAAGAATAACTGCTCAACAATGACCAAGATGTCAGCTTGCAACCAACATATTCACAAATATTCTCTCCATCACATCAATACTTCTTGCTGCCATAAGAAACTTCCCTGCAATGGACTCATGCAGGAAAACTTGAGTTACAGATAAAGCAGAACTAACTCCTCACTACAGAATTCTAATCCATAAGTAGTATAAGACTGTTCATTGGAGAGTGGATATCAAAATGCAACAAGCTACGGGAGAATCAAGTCACATAAACCAATTTCAGGGAATAAGAATACAAAAAAAATTCAGAATTATTCAATCCTCAGGCATGATTCCACATGTAGATGAAACAGATTCAACAGGTAGGAAATGAAAGGTTCATGTAAAGGTGTCTACTGTAATAAGAGTATGGAAATATGTATTGGAAATCACTACCAAAAAAAGAAAGAAAAAACTGTTGTAATTGAAGCAAAATCCTGTGCATAACCAGAAGAGCAAACAAAAAGCACCAATGTGAAGTACCTATCCAGACTAGTGTGAGGGAATGCAACCATGACCCCAATTTTGAAACAATCCACAGTGCTCCAACTACCTGCCATACAGACAATACACAACCTCAGATTCAATACAACTTTAGGGGGAATAAAATAACACAGCCAGGGCACACTATTGGGAAGAAGTAATACCTTGATACAAAGCTTCAAATCCTTGAATACAGCAATATCAGTGGCAAATTGCAGACATCTATTAAGCTTCGTACGGAACACGCTGGCTGTGCTGAGGACGAAATCCTCCGAGAGGCGCAACTGTATCACAGGGGGCCCAGACCTGGGTGATAACGCAAAAAAAAGGTCCTTTCAGAATGACTTGAAGAACCCCAACCCAAACAGACTGCGTCAATGTTTGACTCTTCTACGAACGAAGCAGCACGCGGCCACAGATGCTTCGTAGGCATTAAGCAGTTTTCTGCGACGAAGAAGAAATTGAGCTCGGAAAATATATGGAAATAGAATCCTCAATCCTGACCTGAATGATCAGAAGACACAATGAGAAAGACAAATCCAGTACCTGTTCAATACCGATGCCGTATGAATCCATAGGAAGAGGACGCCGATGAAGACAAGGAGGGAGTGGACGATAAGCGCAACCAAAGAGTATTTCAAGTGCTCCAACAAGTACCATAAGATGGTTGATCCAGCAAGCAGGGCAACCGCGATCGTCTTATCCCGCCATAATAGCACATCAGCAGCTACATAAGCGCGGATTATGTGATCAAGAGTTAGGAAAAATTACCACTTGGACATGCTCCATTCTTCAGAGTGAAGCATAATCCCAGTCGAAGCTTTTTGTGGCTACACAAAAATACAAGATCTAAATAAAGTAAAGACAAAATGATTAATGCCTTACTTCGTCCGCCACCAAGAAGCTCGTGCACGGACTTCTGCCTGCCGAAAGGACGTGGCGCTGTTGCGTAGCTCCCCGGAGAGACAGATGCCAAGGCAGGTGCCTTGGAAAAGCTGTTCAGCACAGAGTGCATGGCGTTGGCTGCCATTGCTGAGACGTCCACGTATTCAGACATAGCTACGCTGAATTTTCCTTGACCCTGTATTCCACTGAACTATTTCTCGCCCGCTCTGCCCGCAGCCTTGATGCGCAGACACAACAAGATCATCCAAAAGTCAATTGCAAACTCCCTGAAGTTAACGACTCCAAATCATCTTGAACTTCCATTCGACAAAGGAATATCGACTCAAAAAGAGCAATGCCAAGTGCTCGACATATTGGCCATCGAGAAGTCCGGAGACTCGGGGTTCAAAGGACGTAACACGCAGAACACAAAAAATAATCAAACGCATGTTACGGATCTGTCTGGCATTGCAAAAACCGTTAGACGAAAGACACCAAAATCAACTAGCAATGCTTACCAGGACCAGCTCAACATCCGAAAACCGTCACGGTGATCAAAGAACTCTGACCGATTATAGTGGACAGCGTTTACAGATCCGGCACTGCTAGACAGAACTCCAATGAGAGAAATCGGAAAGAAACGCCTTGCATATCAAAAGTTTGATAAAAACTTCTTAAACCAACCGCTAACTAGGATTTGGACAGCCGACCCCCACAATTGGGAAAAATCTGGGCCCAACAACCAGGAATTAGGTATCGGTTTCAAGGAGCGGTTCTCCAGGCATACCGTGACTGCAAGAACAATGGATGAACTGGCTAAAGGATGCGTTAGAGGGGGGCTCGCTTCGTGGTCATTCGCCACGAACAAGGGGAACTCGACAATACCAGACAGCGGAGGCAGAGTGACGACCCAGGATCAAAGGGGAGACCTCAACGCCCTTTGCCAATAACAGCCGTCCGATGAAACCCTTAACCCTACATCCTCCGTTAATTTCGGGCCCGCATTTAAATCCGGTGGTACGTCTTGCCGTTCCCACCACGTCTGCCAGAACATCTCATTTCGGGACCTCATTCCACATCTCATTCGCCAAGCACCTATTCTACAACATCCGGTCTTGGAATGACTTGCCAGTGGCCAGACGACCTACCGAATCCAGCCGTCCGATAGGAAAATGTCCTAGTCTCATCAACATCTGTCCAAAGATCCGGTGATAGGGTCAAAGATTAAAAGTGTATGTCCATCATCGCCATTGATTAGCCTTTTTTTTTGGCTGGTGAAATTTCGCCAAAAAGAGAAATTCAAAACTAAAAAATCAAAAGTAAGTGATTTTGGTGGGTTTCAATCTCCAGAAATGAGGGGGAAAAAGGACACCAGATTTCTTCTGTATTTGGTTTTCAGTGTGTAGCCATAAATATAGAAGGTTGATAAAGAAAGTTTTCACTTCGTATCTGGTTATAGCCAAATTTGGCGAAATCTTCCTAAGGATGATGGCCACTTGTAGGCTACATAAAAATTCCTTAAAAAAATCACTGCCGTTAACTTATGTCATATGCCCCCCACATCTTGAGATGTCAATCAGAGTGCATCCCCGTCCACGTGGCTCATTTAAGGACCTCATCTCATCCAAGGTGCTGGCTTCGTATTCGTGGGATTGAAGATAAATTTCCCGCGCGTTTTCTGTGTCCCAAATAACCGTGGTTAAGCTTTAAAACCTGGTTTGAGTTCCGGATATGGTTTTGTCGGATGTAGATTTCGGCGTTGTATGAACGGCCAACGGTCGGTAAATAGTAAGTTAATGGATTTAACTTATGTCGCTGGGTAAGTTTTAAATATAAGAGGCAAAGTTGCGGTCAATTTGAGATCTCACGGCGACGGACGGCCGCCGTATGCTTCGGCGTCAGCAACCGAGACCTGTGTCCGTCCGATCTGTTAGACGGCTGTCTCAGATCGTACACCATCTAACGCCTGAGATTTGCCGATTTTTTAAGTTTCAAAAGTTCATCTTTATGGTTAAATAACTTTCATGGTGAAATCGGCCAAGGTGAACCGGCACTTAATTACCTAGTACTTTCACTGTTTTGGGTGAAGCCTCGTAAGCTGGATTCACACCAAGGTGGTAAAAGGACAAAATCTAACCCTAACTTATCCCATTCACACATGCAGATTAAAATAACTCAAAAAATGATTCGGCCAGTGATGTGTCAACAGGGTTAAGTGGTTTGAAGTATCTTTACTTTTAAGAATAAATATTTTCAATTTCTAAAGATTTGACTTCAAGATAAAGTGGAATAAGGAAGTTAATTTGAACCCTTGATAACATGGGTTAGTTTTTTACTTAAATTTATTTTGGTGCACATATGTCTAAAAATTAGAAAATCACCTCCATAAATCTTAATTCATTGAAGGCTTTCCAAAAAGTATCAAGAACACACCTTAATCTTTTTAGAAAATTTGACTTTGAATTTTCAATGATAAGATTATTCATTTTCATTTATTCACACACCTTCATAAATTTTGACTCATTGAAGGTTTTCCAAAAAATATCAATAACACACCCTAATTGTTTTTAAAATTTGAAAAAAAATTAAATGATAAAATTGTTCATTTTCATTTATTATCACACCATAAATTTAATATTTTTACACTTTTAAAAACTTCCATGCCTTTATAGAGGTGAATGAAGTGTTAAAATGTGATGAAAACTTGCCAAATGTCAATAAAACAAAACACCCAAAAAAGGGGGGAAAAAGGTACAAGATGGAAGCACCGAAGTCCAAGCACAAAAGAAAAAACCACCATCAAAAGTGGATTGCAAGGGGGGAAATGAACAAGTCAAGTATTCAACCCTCCTCCCCCTTCCAACCCCAAGTTACAAGGAGCATATCAAATAAGGAGAAGAGAGGAATACTTAACAAAACATTTAACCTAGAAAAATTTTCACTTATAGTAACAACATTCCTTGAAATAAAAATTGTTTACACTTGTTGTAGTGCCACCAACACCTTTTGCCTATAAAATGAACACAAAATTGAAAGAGGAAGGCTTCCAAACCCTTTTGCGATCCATGCCTTGTTGGCACACTGATGAAAACATTATCAACTTGCTAATGCAAACACCCAAAGACCTCTATGGTTAAAGGGATAAACTAGTCTGATGAGTATTGATCGTGATAAAAGCCCATCCCTTAGTTTGAATTACAATTGTATTAGTAACCCCACGAGATAAAGTTGTCCACGAAACCAAATCTATTCAAATGGGTCAACAATGATGATGTTAGCCAATGTCTAGAAACCATCCAACAAAACCACAATGTTGACTTGTCGATGTGAAAATTAAAAAATAGGCGGTGGAAGAACGTCGGTCTACTCACATAAAATGTGAAATCTTACATCCCTTGCAATAGATGCAAAGGCATCATGCATAGAATCATGGGAAGCCATCCTTTCCCCACCATGAACATAACAAAGAAGGTGGATCCCCATGGTGTTCAGAAGTTGGCCACAAATGCAATGTGACAAACCAAAGGCTAAAGGGTTGGGAGGCCCAACCAAATGCATAATGTAATTGAAAAAGCCTTTGAAGTCAATCAAATAACTTCACCTGGGCTAAAAGTTATTCTTTTTGCATATATCAAAGATGGAGATAAAAATATTTCAATTATGATTACTATTATAACTTATATTGTTTCATGTAAGGTGTTCAAGTTAATAACACTATTTATAAGGAGTTGTTGGGGCTTATTATGTCTTAATGTTGGTAACATGCAATAAATGACAATAGTGTTTATATTATATTAAAAGAATTAATCTCCATAAAAAATTGTTAATTTATTTTGTAAAATACTATCATTTAAGTCTTGGGGGATCATAATGTGTTTAATTTCTTCGATATGTTTGTCAAACAAGAAATTAAAGTATTTTGTGAGGGGGTTTAAATTTTTTCGACTCTATTATTATTTTAAAATTTTAATATTCATTCATTTAAACTACCTTAAATTATTTTTTTGCATTGAATTTTGGCACCATATATTTTTCTAAATTTTAGTTTTAACTAAATGTGTGGGAAAAATTATGCATCATTAAAGATTCATCATGCATGAAAAGATCAAATTTAGGTTTGGAAACCCATCAATAAACATCTCAATAACATATCACATTTCAAATGATGAAACCCATGTTTAACATTCATATTCTCATTATAAATGACCAACCTTTGGTTTGTTTTGATGGGGGAAAAATTTACAAAACCAAAAATGATATTGTGAATCCTAGAATCAAAACAAACAAAGTGTACATCACAAACCAAATGGGTGGACCACCAAGTTGTTACATTTGGGCCTTCATTGTCTCCTTTTCCTAACCAATTAAATACCTTGGTTCTAAAGGGACCTTTTGATTTGGGTTCCTAAATATTTTTAAAGGACTTAGACTTTAGTTTTGGGTTTTTATTTTCAAAATATGGGACGTAATTTCAATTATAATTTTTGAATTAAGGGGAAATTTTAATTTCAATTCTTGTTTTATTTTGAAGTTAGGCTAATTTTAGTTCTTAGTTCCATAACCTTTAATATTAATTCCAACATCAAACATATTAAAATGGACTACGCAAAAAATTTAAAAGTTGATTTTTTTATTCAAAGAAAAAAAAGATGATTAACATGTTTTGAAATCCTAAATTAATACAAATTAATCTTTTTCAAAACCCTAATTTACACTACATGTCTCTCAAGGATCATAATTGTTTTTGTTAATATCATGTGATTCCATGTCTATGGTTTCCAAAATTGTAGTTACCACCTTGAATGGCCTATTGTCACCTTTCAAAACCCTTTATTATACCTTTTTTCAAATCCCAAAAATACCTTATTTAAAAACCCCTATAAAACCCTACTTTAGATTCCCCCAATTTTTAAAAAAAATTAGACCTTAAAGAACTTTATTTCAAACCCCCTAATAAAACCTTGTTTCAACCCCAAAAAACCTTATTCCAACCTTTAAAAAACCTTATTTAAAAACCCCAAATTTCAAACCTTAAAAACCCTAATTGAAGGTGCAAAAAAATCTTAAAACAATGCAACAATAGTAAAAAAGAACCTTAACATGAATCCTAACAACTTTTAAGGGTTCATCATATCCTAGGATTAAAATTTAGAAGAGCCAATCTCCATTGCCACACCATTCCATTGCACTAAAATTTCAATAAAAAATATTCAAAAGTGTAATGTAAATTAAACATAATCCATCAATTTTTTAAAGAAATTGACATAATGTGAAAAATTGAAAAAATAAGCTATAACATTTCTTTCAACTCAAAGAGCCCAACTTTATCAATTAATTGTTCATTTTTTTCCATCATGTCATTTTCTATTTTTATTAATTATTTCGTAGATCCATGGGCATTAACATGGGCATCATTTAGCCAATTTTTATAGATGTAAATTTAGGCATTTCAAGATTTTCAATTAAAAATGTCAAAGGTTTGTGCATATACTTGTAATATTGAAAACGTTTTCAAACTTCATATGAAAGCTAACAATCCCCAAAATTTGTCAGGCTACAAACCTAACATAAAAAGTTTATTGTTCATGCAATTTCTAGCATACCAATGGATCTTTTATGCATTTTTTTCTTTCATTTAAAAAATCTTGTTCAAATGATTCAATTGTTTTTTCAGCATTGATGATGTCATTTCTTTTCTAGTTTCATGTGCAATCTATTGTGTTCATTCCCTATCAACATATTGAATGACTAACCCCAACCCTTATAATGGTTGTGGCCTTTGGCATTTTGGAATGAAAGGAAAAGTTTTAAAATTTCTACCACTTGTTTTTACATGTTTTGCCAAAAGACTTGAAGCTTTCCATCAAAATTATGGGTTTCATTAAAATCAAATGTTAAACAATTTGCTTGGAATTAACATGCAAATGATATGGTGACAACAAACACATTCAAAAGGAATCAATATCCTTAACTTTGGTTCAACACACATTCTTAAACCATAGGCCATAAGGTATTAGCAACAACCTAATTTGTTGTACAAATTTGAGGACTTGACACATGGCCTTGCAAAGCCAATGATTGCCTTTCATAGCAAAGATTAATTACATGTTTGAACTCAAGAGTCTTTTGGAATGGGATGTTTTTTGAAGCAAAACAAGATTTTACAAGAATCTTAAATTTGTGTGAAAAAACCCTTGTAATATCACATGCCTTAGTGAGAGTTTTGTGTGGCAAGACATAGATGAGCATTTGGCACAAGGCAGGCATTCACCCAAAAAAGGCGGATGAAAATCCATTTTTACAATCCAAATCGAGTGATTTTTCAAAAAAACATTTAAATGGTGTTGAAGTTCACATATTTTTCCATTTCCAAGTTCATACCACCATAATTTAAACCTTTTTTTTTAAATCTCTAAAAATATGGGCCTTGAAATAATCAATTTAGATATCAAAGTGGATTTTACAAATTTGAAATTTTCATTTAAAATTTTTGAGAGACTTTTCCTTGCTTGATTTTTTCATATTAAGTGCTATGGTATTTCAATGTGTGGTGTTTAAAAGTTATAGGCTTAATTTCCAACACCATTAAAAGAAAAAAATCCATAATGATAAATTTTTTTGGGTAGTTTGGATTGTGACATTGGATGTACTATCCTTTGTAAAATCCACCTTGGATTGAACATTTATCCTTTTGGTAAAAAACAAATTGGGTTTGAAAGATTAGAATGTAGGTTTCAATTTTTTATTTCACTTTTGCCAAGTTTCTCAAATAGATTTGAATACAATGCAATAATATTTGATTCACCCATAAAAATTTGTCATTGTGACTTCCAAAAAGGGTGAGTGTAGTGTGCTTTTATCCCATTCTTGCCATCCCTTATCACTTTTCTTTGTCCAAATGATGGTTTTTTGCAAAATTAACTATGTTTTTTTTATTGAAATTAAGGTCAAGCCAACACATACTTTGGAATAATCTATGGCATATTGGTAACATTTGGATGAGTTAAAACACAATCAATTGAACATCTCATGATCCTTGTCAAAAAAATGTAACATAACCATAAGCTAATATTTAACATATTAAGTTTAAAATATTATTTATTTCAATGATCAATATGAACATGTTCTTTAAATTTATGCCAATGATATTGAAAATCGCATGTTTAAAGTAGATTTAAATATATTCCCCAAATTTTTACAAATAAATTTCTTTAAATTTGTAGATTATCTAAACAAACAAAATAAGCTTCAAATAGATGAAATATTGGATTTTTTACTTTCTTGGTTGATGCTAAGGTAAAATTTACTTATGCACTGTCAACTTCCAATGTAAAAGTAATAATATATTAATCTTTTAATATAAAAATATTTTTGAACACAATTTCATTAGTTAATTTTTAAAATATTTTTTACCTACTTTAGTACATTAAAAAAATTCAAACTTTGTATAAAACATATTATAGTTTCAATATTTAGTGCCATGATGGTTTGAGAATGATTTAAAAGGTTTTCACTAAGTTACTTTTTGGCATTTAGATGTAAAACTATGAACATAATATCAAAGATTACTTTCAAAGTCTAATTGATTATGCTTTCACTTGAACATTGTGTGACCCAACAAACCTTTATACAAGGTGTTGGTAATCCAAAAACTTCATAAGACACACTAGAGGTTAATACAAAAATCATGGTCGAAAGATTATTCCTTTCATCTTTGGTCCATATACAAGAACATTATCAAACATTAAACTTGTGTTTTGTAAGTAAATTAGTCATGAAGGTAAAGCCATGGCAGTTCTAGATGTGTCTATAATTTCAAAAGATCTAGGAGTTGCATAACAAGGCTCCCATTTGTCATTCAAAAAATGCACAATAAAAACAAAAGTGTCAATCCCTTAACATTCCAAAATCTAAAGATATAAATGTTACATGACATAAGGGATGGGGATACAAACCTTTTTTGGTAATCTCAACAATTATATGAAAGAAATCATGTCTAAACTTCTACTTCAATGGAAAATTTAATGAAGGATTTGCCTTAGAAATGATCCTTAGAAAAAATATGCTTCAACAAATGATAGAAACATAATTGTTCCTTAGCAATAAATAAGACAAGATCCTCTTCAAATTGGTTTTGATGAAGATCATCCAAATGCTATTACATTAGCAAAAAAAATAGATTTAATAGATGATTTGGGGCCACACCTTTCTTTTGTAGCTTCACTATTTCTTTCACATTATGAAAAATTATGCCCACCAAAACCACATTGCCTAACCCTAGAGCCTAAAAACAACTAATATACAATTACATTATAACTTGAGCATGGAAATATCAACAATTAATATATAAAATGCCATGTCAAAAAATCGATGAGTTGTACTATAATTGCAACTTAATTGAAAATGGGAAACCTATATGGCCACTATTATAAAAATATGTTATTTTGATTAAAGAATCTAGTAAAAAAGGACCCCATTTGGATAAGTGTCAAAAAAATCATCTCGTCAATTTGGATAAATCGTTTTAGCCATGTTTTGCATGACTAGGGGGTAGTCTCTTTGACTAGTAAATTATTGAACTATTTGACTAATCATTTTGATTGGTCATTTTGAGTATTGGATAGTGGACCATTTGAGTAATCAAATTTATACCTAATTGTTTTTTGGATTATTATATATATTTTTTGTGTAGATATGTTTAGGTAGGTAGGTAGGTTGTAAAAAGGCAAATAGGTAGGTGGTAGCCTAATTTAACCTATTTAACCTAACCTACCTAACTTAGTTTAGTCTATTTAACTTTCATAACTTAACCTAACTTAACTAAACCTACCTACCTTAACCTTTCAAGCATGTATATAAGTTAAAAGTATTAGGAATTGAACCCCAAACTTGCACAATGATAAACCAATCCTTACTAATGGGCTACACCATCAAAGGTGTTCAACTTTTGTCAAGTTTTCATTTCACATGTTTATTTCACATCATTAAACATAGTGACTAAATGTAAGTGATAACTAATGGATAAATATAATGGTTAAATCAAATGGTTAAACTTACTAGCTTAATGTAGTGGCTAAATTTAATGCATAAACATTGGGTAAACCTAGTGATTAATCTAATGGTTAAACATAATGTTTTAACTTAATTTCTAAGCCTAATGATTAAACTTCATGGTTAAACTTTGGCTAAACCTAATGGTTAAACATTGATTAAACATAATGGCCAAACCTAATTGATAAATTTAATGACTAAATTTAATAGTTAAACATAATGATTCAACTTTGGCTAAACATCATGGTTAAACTTTGGTTAAACCTAATGATAACGCATAATGACAAAACATCGGTTAAACATAATGGCTAAACTTTGATTAAACCTAATGGCTAAAACGAATGATTAAACCTTGGCTAAACATAATGGCTAAACCTAATGATTAAAATTAATGGTTAAACATAGTGACTAAACTTTAACTAAACATAATGGCCAAACTTAGGCTAATCCTAATTATCAAATCCAATGGTTAAGCATAATGACTAAACCTTGGGTAAACATAGGTTAAACCTAATGGTTTAATCTAATGGCTAAACATAATGATTAAACCTTAACTAAACATAATAATTATAGATATATTAAACCTAATGGTTAAACATAATGGCTAAAATTAAATTAAATTTAATGGGTAAATTTAATGGTTTAATATTGTGGCTAAACTTAGGTTATACATAATGGTTATACCTAATGGCCAAATTTAATGGTTCAATTGAAGTTAAACCTAATGTTAAATATAGTGGTTAAGCATAGTGGCTAAACCTAATGGTTAAATTTAAATTAAATCTAATTGTTAAAATTTGATTAAATTATGGGTAAACTTAGTGGTTAAATTTAATGGCTAAACATAATGGTTAAATTTAATGGCTACACCTAATGGTTACATCTAATGATTAAATTTAAATAGGTAAGTGGGTGGATAGGTATGATGTAAGTAATATGCATGTAGGTGGGTAAGTAAGTAGGTAGGTGAAAAAATATAAGTAGATAAGTAGTTGAGTAGATAAATAATAGATAGGTGGATGGGTGGTAATATGTAGGTAAGTAACTAATTAGGTAAATAGGTGGGTGAATAAGTAAGAGGTAAATACATAAGGTAGTAAACCATGTCACATTAAATGATTAAAAATCATTGGTCATCTTGAATAAATGTTTCACTTGACTAGAAACCATTGGTCATTTTGATTAAAAGTCATTGGCCATCTTAATTAAATGTTGAACTTGATTAAAGACCATTGGTCATTTTGACTATAGTTGTACAACTTGACTATATGAATCTAGTCAAATTAACCATTATAATCAAATTGATTAATCAAACAATACATGTGTCATTCAAACCCTTGGTCAATTTTAGTCAAAATGTACATGTCCATTAGTTAAAATGACAAATTACTCAATTTGAACCTCTTAAATAACCATGAGTTGTAGTACTGGGTGTAACATACACATCATACATATAAATGTAATAAATCATGTTTGAGTTTTTGGCAAGTTGCATTTTAATTACATGTGCTAACTACATTACAATTGCTATAAATGTAGCACACAATCAACAATTATGTTGCAACTACTATACAACATCAACACATACAATAATGTTATGTGTACTCATTTTCACTACCCATTAGATATGACACTTGTAACTAGTTGTGAACTACGATTCCCAATTATATCACCAATTGTGTTGTGTTATGTTGCCATTATAGATGTATTTTTTTTCATTATTTTGGGATTATTATTAACTATTAATAAGTTAATAACTAGAAATTTTCATATTCAATGTTTAATATTTAATAATGATTTTTTTTCAACAATTGATTAACTATTGCATATTAATTACTATTTGATAATTAATATGAATTAGTCATCAATTCAAAAATTCAGATAATTAATTATTTGATAACTATGAATTCTATCCAATTTCATATTTAATTTTTAATATTGAATTATTTTTCAATAATTTATTAACTATTAACTATTAATTAATACATAACTTATTTAATTATCATGAACTAATTAATAAGATTGAATAATTAATTATTAATCTGAATTAATTATTTTAACTCAAATAATTAATTATCAGATAACCCAAATAATTTATTTTGCGAATTCATAGATCCATGTGAATTTTATTTAAATTTAGATCATTAATTATCTAATAACTAGTTAAGTAATTATTTAAATTAGACTAATTAATTCAAAATAATTTTAATGGTTATTTCAAGTGATTAATTCACATATATAATTATCAAAAAGTTAATTATTAAGTGTAAAATTGAAAGCAAAGAAAAACGCAACGAATATTGATTTTTTTTTAGTTGCAACCCAAATGTAACTAATGTGTCATCGATGTGTAACTAAATGATTTAACCTATAAATTTTGTCCTTGAATTTCATTTCACAAATTATATTTATAAACAAAAAATTATTCAAATACATGTGTCAATTTGAGATGAGTTCAAAAAAGTTGAACCCTAAAGAAAAAACATAAAATAAAATAAAAGTATTTACACGTCTACTTTCAATTTTTAGTTCACCTACACTTTTACTTTCCTACCTACATTTTTATTTTCCTACTTACATTCCTTCCTACTTACATTCCTACCTACTTGCCTACCTAGATAAATAAGTAGGTAGTTCTATTTTTTTACCCATTTATTTAGGTAGGTAAATAAGTATGTAATATAGGTAGGTAGGTAGGTAGCTTAGGTATGTAGGTATGTTTTACCTACTTAATTTTACCTACCTACCTATGCCTATGTATTGACCTACTTAACTATTTAAAAAGATTTTTAATTTATTTAATTTTTCTAATCTCAATTGATATGCCACATGGCAATTTTTGATTGTGCCATGTATCACAATCTAAAGCCATTATAAATGAATAATCATAATGGATGGTGAAGATTAATATTTCAAAAAAAAAATCACCAAAAAATCCCCATAAGGCCACGTGTTAGACTCTAATGGATCAATGAAAAGTGATGTCAACATAACATTGCTATGGTAGTTGCAAACTAGTTGCATTAGAGTTGCAGAATAGTTGTACCTACATAGTTGTAACTGAATTACATGAATTACATACGTATATAATTTCACATTATATAATGCATTGCATCTATTGCAACTCATGCAACTTGTCCGATAGTACTTGTGCTTATGAAAATACGTTGAGTTGCAATGAGTTGCAAGTGAGTTACAAATTGTCATTGTAATTCAAAAACCCAATTGCAAGGCTAATCACAAATCACCCCATTTTTTCATAGTGTTACTACCATCTTTCTCTTATTCAATTTACTAGTCTTTCCAAACTTGTTGGTGATTGGTTTCAAAATGTTTTTGAAGTGTAAAAATCTTGTAGGTTATGATTCATGTTTGAACTCTTGCAATTGGTGCAAGTGGGTAACAAATAACACATTTAGGTCGTTGATATTGGGTTGAGCTTAAATTTAACTTTGAGGAAGATGATGAGCAAGGTGCATATAATGCCCAAGTTGTCATGGCAATGCAACTTTTGGTTTTCAAAAAATCTCAATCTTTTGCCAAAAAGTCTCACTAAATTGTAGCATCCATGGTTGAAGATTTTTCAAAAAAATTATTGTTGTGGGTGTTGTTCTACCAACACTGTAAACAAAAATAAAATCACAAAAATATCTCCTAGAATGGAGAATCTAGAGGAAATATCACCTCATTTAAAAAAACCATAAAATTTTCCATGTCTTTAATTTTCAAGCATGCCTTAAAAAAATCAATAAAACAATGAGTAATGCAATGAACAAAAAATGAAGAAATAACAAAAAAATAAAAAAAGAAAGTTAGTTAATGAATAAGATGATGAACAAGAAAATCATGAATGTGCTTAATACACAACTTACCTTGCTTATAACTTGATGTTTGCTTGAAGTTGATGCAAAGAATTTCTTAAAATCACACAAAAGTTTGAGAGGGAAAAAAAAACATGAAAACCATGAGAATTTGAAAATTGTGCTTGAATAAAAATGAAAAAGCAATGTGCTTGAGAAACATGAAAAAGTAAAAATCAAAGAAAACAATGTGTTTGAAAAATGAAAACACTAATTTTTTTGAAACCTTAAAGACTTAAAATCAAACTAAAGTTATGACTAGATTTTTTGAAAAGATCGATTTGTTCTAGTTTTTAATTAGTTTAAAACTAGATCCCAAGTCTAGTTTTAGTATTTATAATGATAAAACTAGGGGGTAATTCCTACCCAATTCCAATAATAAAATCCTAACCATCCAATTTCAAGTCCATTCAAATCTAGAACCAAGATCTAATCTTGGTTAGGTTTTTGGAATTGAATTATAAATGGGCTTGGGTAACTAAGTCCATCAAGGTGCCACTCAACAATGGTAAATACCACTTTGTTAATGATATTTCTTCTATTATGAACCTTTTGTATAAATTACACATTCTACATATTATTAATTGAATTTATTAACAACTAATGTACATATTATGTTAATTTTTATAATGTTTATTATTAATCCTTACGTTATATTAATTGTGTTGGATTTTGAATATAAACACCATCCTATTGATTAGTGATGACCCATTTGACTACCTATCAAATGGGACATCTAATCAAGATGAACAAAAAATGATATCCTTGTGCTAATCGACCAATGGGTTCTAATCAAATGGAACATTTAGTCAAGTTGAACAAACAAAAAAATATCTTTGGCAAAATGACCATTGGGTTTTTAGTCAAACAAAACATCTAATTAAGTTGAACAAACAAAAGTGACATCCTACCCATGTACTTAGGTACAATCATAACTACCTATTTAAGTACCTAATAAGTAGGTAGGTAAATAGGTAGGTAAATAACTACTTAATAAGTAGGTAGGTAGTTATTTAATAAATAGTTAGTTGTTTACCTAGTAGGTAGGTACCTTAGGTAGGTGACCCACTTACTTACCTAGGTACCATGATAAGTTAGGTTGGTATGTAATTTGATGGTCAATACACCTCCTACTTAGCTATTAAGTTACATACTTGAATATTTTTTAATTATATTGTATATTTACATAAGTCTACAATATATAATGTCATAAGATGTCAAATAAAAAGTTGACAAAATTTAACAACTTATGAAGTTGTAGTCCATCAAGGTAAGGATTTGATTTATCAACATGGGGTTGAATTCCTAATATTTACAATCTATGTTCATGTTTAGGGGGCTATTTAGCTAGGCTAGGTTGGGTAGTTAAGCTACCACAATTACCTAGTTACCTACCTTTTTGACCAGCTTAC
>Ga0116229_10004476_pt1 | contig 22889 bp, 12 predicted proteins | sample S1TSphgellanicum_3_FD_87313 | JGI IMG/M metagenome (GOLD analysis project Ga0116229, IMG submission 87313) | Host-associated microbial communities from peat moss isolated from Minnesota, USA - S1T2_Fc - Sphagnum magellanicum MG | ecosystem: Host-associated > Plants > Peat moss > Unclassified...
AATATTAATAGCGAGGTATGAAAATGTTCATAAGTTTTTAAAAACCATGCCAAAGTTTGTGTGGATTTAGAAACTTTGTGAGGGCCAAGTTGTTATGTAATGTTTTCGACACCTTCAGAAGCTAAAACATGACTTGACTATCCTAAAAACACAATAGTGTTGATTAAAAAAAACCAAGAATCTATACCCTTAACAAATTACTAGCTTCAACAAAAGTTCATTACCAAGGATGTCAAATTGACTAAAGTGTCAACATTGACCAAACTAAACAACCTAGCCTAAACATGAGTAATAGGTTAGTAAGCTACTTGTTAAGTAACCTAATTAATTACCTAACAGGCTACCTATGTAATATAGGCCTTCTAGGTTAATATCTTAGATGGTGTATGTAAGTATTGAAAGTGGTTGAACTTATCAAGTAAGCATACTAGTTATATAGGTAGTTTATTAGCTTAGGCCATGTAAGCCTAATAAACATTTATGACAATTTAATGTCTATTTTTTATTATATTATAACATATTAAATTTGCACTAAAAAAAATTATCAAAAAGAAAGCACATTGTTTCATATAATTGTTATAAGTATATACTATTGGATTATGATTCAAATTTAAAGTTTGGGAAACCTTAAATTAACTAACATTTGTTTTTACAAGTCTAAAGTAAATAAAATAAATCTATAGTGCATTTTAAGGGGATTTTTATATGTAAAATAATACAATATATTTTTTTTAAAAGTGAAAAAAATAAACTTGGAGATATTAACAAATGGTAAGAGACATACCTTCTTTTGTGTTTTGTTACAAATTTTATTTAGTTATTAATAAAATCAAGGCTAAATGTAATTGGTGAAAGTAAGTATGTGTGTGGATATTGCAAAATTATATGAATCCTTAACCCTAAATGCAATAATTATATTCAAATTCATTTCAAAATAACCCATAGGTGATTAAGGTAAAACTTGTAGTGAAAGGGCAACTTTAAATGTAATACCACATGTAAAGTCGCTTTGAAATACCCAATATGTAGTTTGGGTGGGCCTTTGAATGAAGATTAACGCCTAGATGCAATACATGCATGTAAGTTCATACTAAAATAATCCATAGGTGATTGAAGCAAACCTTATGTGAAGACCCAACCCTAATTATAATACCTGCATGTAACGCCATTTCAAAATAATTAATAAGTGGTTTGGGTACCCAAAATATGTTTTTTATTATACCTAAATTAATTATTATTTTGAATTTAGTTTATGACAAAATGTGAATTTTACAATGAATGTTAAAAACCAGCAACTATTATGGGACCTGATAAGTAGGTATTGCAATGAATGTAAAAACTAGCAACTATTATGGGACCCATATGGGGTATTGCAATGAATGTAAAAAACCAATGACTATTATGGGACCCTATATGCGGGTATTACAATGAATATAAAAAACCGACGACTATTATGGGACCTTATATGTAGGTATTACAATGAATGTAAAAAATCAACGACTATTATGGGACCCTATATGCGGGTATTACAATGAATATAAAAAACCGACGACTATTATGGGACCCATATGTGGATATTACATATTTGAAAATGGCATTATGGAATTTACAATAGAAAATAATGTAGGTATTATATGTTTAAAATGTGTGTATTATTTTAAAAGTTTTTAGGTGATGTGAATATTATTACATTAAATATAAATATTGCACAATGTTCATTTTGATCTTTGTAGACCTTAAACAAATTAATGTTACCTATTCATATGGGCCTATTTAAGGTTTGATTTTTACATCTTAAGTACTGAGAAAATTATGACAAAGAAGACATATATGATTAACCATATACCCATCAAACAAGTGTGATTAGAAAAAAATATTATATTGATAAAAGATGTACAAAAATGGGTGGATAAAAAATTGCTAAAAAACCCAATGAGAAAAGAAGGTTCTCCATAACATATCATAGGACCAAAGTTCAAAAATTGGATAGTCCAAAAAATAAAAGTGCTGAAATGACCTAGCTCATTATATAAAGTGAAAACCTAAATCATATTAGTATTTACATTCCGGTGTTTAACTTGGTAAACAGCTGTTACATTTGCAGCCCTTGTTGCATGACAAGTAGTGCAGAAATGGCGACATTACATTTCAACTTGAACTACATTTGCAACAAACTCTTCCTTTGTTGCCTCCTCAACCCTATAAACACCCAAAAACCATCAAATCAAACCTTAACACACCTTGAATGAAACAAAATTATTAAAAAAAATAAAAATTGATTATTATTGTTTCTTATCTTTCATGAATCATTCTAGATTCATGAAAATCCAATACATCTGTTAACTATCCTGTCCGACTTGCTTTACTGGACTCTTGATCCCAATTTTTGACATCCCATGCCATCTTTAATCATCATGCATATACACAACAAATGGATCAAATCATCTCTTGTAAATTTGCATCCTCCTCCATCCTTGATGTTGTATTTCGAAGCACACTTCTCACGCCCCAAGCATTGAAACCTAACACCTATAACAGTTGCTCTGAAGTTAATTTGACCGAAGCTAATTTTGGGAATGGTGAATATTGTTTTACAACAGTTACCAGCTTATCCCACTCTTGTTATGCTTTAGCATAAGCGCGATTAGCAACCTTTCGATCATTCAACCTTTGCACGGCCATGGCATTTCCCAAAATGTGAACATTCATTTTAGCATGGTCTCAATGTCAAGGACCTCTTTTAGAAATTGAAAGCCTCCAAGGTTTGGCTTTTTTTACCATCAAACCATGCATGTCCTTTAAATGATTGGTCAATAACCATTCAACACAATATGTAACAATGCAAGTGCCAACTTTACACTTCCATTTCGACCCAACCTTCGTCCATTTTTTGTCCTTCCGAGCCAATTTAGGTGGACTAAGGCGTGCCAATGGCTAAAAAACCTAGTTGGTTTAAAGTTTCGAACTTAAACCAAAAAATATCAAAAAGTAAATTAATATTTTATAATTAAAAATTCTAACCTTAAAAGCTTACACACAAAGAGTTCAAAAAATAGAATGCAGGTATTACAAAACATAAAATCACATAATCAGATACAACTCTTATAAACTTTAACTATTTTCAAGTATTGTAATAAAAAAAATTTGACAAAAAAAATCCTACACCTTCCATCAAATGATGCAAGGTGCCAATATAATTAAACTTAAAAAAACTTGTACAATTTCTTTTATCTACATTTAATTTAATGTACGTAAATTTTAAAACAATCTAACCCATCATTTTTCGATCAAAATCTTCAATCTATATTACAAATTATCATCCTTGTGAACTCTAATTCACATAGATTGTTTGACACATCAATTTTCAATTTTCATTTCTAATGCACCAACATTTTGCTTAGCAATTGGTTGATTTGATATAGTAACATTTTGCTTAGCAATTGGTTGATTTGATGTAGCAACATTTTGCTCAGCAATTGCTTGATCTAATGTAACAACATTTTGTTCAACAATTACTTGATCTGATGTAGTAACATTTTGCTTAACAATTTCCAAATCATTACCACCATTCTTCAAACTCCTTTAGCCATTGCAACCTTCAACATAAAAAAACACCACCATTTCATTGTTAATTGTCAATTTTAATGAACTAAACTAGAAGGACAAAAAAAAACAAAAAAAAAAACAAGTTATTACCATTGTTTTTTTCACAACACCACCACCATGAAAGAAGGTGACAACATTGCTGCCATCACCTTTTTTGTAGCAAAACCACCAAAAAAGGTGCAGGTCACCATTTTTTGCAACAAAGCCATTGAAGAAGGTGATGGAAGTTGTCATCTTCTTCTTCTTTGTTGCAACAGAACCATAGAAAAAGACGATGGCTCATTGCCATTGCCTTCTTTGTTGCAATAAAACCAAAACAGAAGAAAATAAATTCTTTGCTGTAGTAAGACCAAGACAGAAGGCGACAACAACTTTGCTGTCGCCGTCACCTTCTTCGCTATAACAAAATGAAAACAGAAGTTGACGACAACTTTGCTGCCATCACCTTCTTTGCTCCAACGAAAAAAAAAAGGTGACAAGAACTTTATTGTTGTCACCTTCTTTACTACAGTAAGACCAAAATAGAAGGCGACTACAATTTTAAAAAAACAAGGCGACAGCAGCATTGCTACCATTGCCTTTTTTGTTACAGTAATACCAAAATAGAAGGTGAGGGCAATGTTGCCAACAAAGCTACTATCACCGATACAATGGATGTGATTCATTATCTTCATCTAGACTCAACAATGGGCACAAACTCCCTACAATACCATCACCACCATTAGAGGGTGAAAGCATGATCAAATAGACCCCAAAAATAGTCTTTTCTAATTTGAAAGTAATGATTTCATATTTAAACATGAAAATAGCTCAAGAAGACCTCTTATCATAATGTAAAACTATGGAACCTCAATTAACATCATAAGAATGTAAATTTCATAAGAATTAAAAGCTATTGCATCATAAAAGTGTGTAAATTATGCATTTACCAATTAAAAATTTAAATGTCTTAAACTTACTTCATTTCCAATAACTAAATATAACATTTTTAAATTACATGTTTTCACAAAATCTATGGTATATGATATATTTTAAGGCTACCACTTTTTTTGTTTTGTTTGGACATTGTTTTAATCTATTTTTACCTACTTTTATGAAGTAGGACATTTACTTGCACCTATTTTCATTCACAACAATCTTACTTAACTATTGATTAAATATGTTTTTAACATATTTTTTCATATAAAATCAAGAATCATATTAACTTCAATATTTCTACCCAACCAAATTACATGTTTGATCATTTTATGAGATATTTTAAGGTATTTGTAATTCAACCAAGAAAAGTACACTAATTGGTCTACTTGATTGTGTTTTCACCCCAACACTATTTCGATCAGTTGTCCCTGCATGATTTTAAATCCAACCAGCTTCTGTCACACATGCAATAGGAATAGTTACAATCCAACCTACGAGTTGTGTTTGTTGAATAATAGTAATATGGCTCCCTTGTCATCCTCGACTTGCCTGAATTACAACCAACGGTAACAACTAATATGGTGACGATTCTTCAATAGCAACCATCACCATGGTGACAACAGTGTCATCATTATCGATCAGTGGTGTTTAGTCTCCTCCTACTACTAGAATATCTTGCAACCTTTTTTGTTTCAATGCCTTTTAGCACAAAATATATTATTCAATTCTCTAATTGGGACTTTGTTTTAAATTAACAACTTCATCATGAAAAAATCTGTATGATTATTTTTTGAAAAAAATATGCCCATTTTTCGCTATGAACTTTTGAAATTGAAAATTTGGGAATGGTCATCTGGGTGGAATGTTTTTAAAATATGATTTTGAAATAGATTTTTATTCCAAATGATTTAAAGTGACTATGTATGTTATATATTATGACTTTATAAAATCATATTTCAAAACTCTACCCGAAAATATTTAACCATCTCATAGTATTGGACTTTTTTGTGATCAAAATTAGCCCCAATTTTCATAAATCCATAGTAGTTTTGATTTGTATTAGTTTTGACATTTTTCAATAAAGCCCATGCTTTTGAAATGTCTACTTGGGCATTCACTCAAAGTGACTTTATTAGGCTTCCTTCATGGATTTTCAAAGGCCATCCACCTAGAAGGTGACGTCATCACCTAGAGATGTGATGACATCACACCTTATATCATGTTAGGGTTTGAAATGGTTTTCGGAGGGAAGATGTGCCTCAATTGTCCACACTTGTAGAGTTGTGTTTATTTCAAGGAGCTTTAACAAGATAGATGACCCATTTGGAAGGAAGATTGGCATTGGTTGTAAGAGATTACAACATCGCATTTGTTTCGAAAAACTTTGCAAAGGAAGACAACTCACAATGGTGGGAGCTTGCAAACCTACATTTCTTTCAAGTTTTTTTTTAGTAGATGGTTGCAATAACTTTGTTGAAATCTGCCATTGTCTTGCTCCATATGGTCTTTTTCAGTCCATGATCTTAGATTATTTAGGCCTTTGTCATTCTTCTTTGGATTTTAAATTTGTTCATGTTTTTGGGGTTTATTTAATATCCTTGTGTAATGATAAATGTCCATTTTCTATCTTTAAAAACTATCAATAGATCACTTCATTATGATATATAAAAATTAAAAAAAACCTTAAAGCCTTTGGGATCATGTTCATCATGTTTTTTCTATCTGCAATAGGTGTTTGAAGTTCATCAAATATCCTTCCAAACTTGTGATGTCACTTAAAGAAAGCACATTTGCAAGTTGATGGAAAATATGGTTATGCCATCTTGTTCACTTGAGCCCCTGTCCTTTCAACATGCTTGTCCTTGTTATTTCATGTGGTGGCCATGGGTAATAACAGAAATAAGCAAAGTTGTTTGGGAGTGTTCAGGGTTGGTCCATCAAATAGGGCAAAGGTTATAAAACATTAAAGGGTGTTTCACGTTTGATGAAAAACAACAATAGAATTGAATATGATTATTGAAAATGTTGAAGAATGTGTACTAGATTGTGACATCAAAAAGGTGACTTGAGCTGTAGTTCAAGATATTGCTTCAAACTTGGCACCCTTTTCTAGTGTTGCTACAAAGGAGGCAATGACTCAAGGGGTTTGCACTAACTTAGTTGTGAAGTATGTTGTTCCAAACATTATTAGATTTTCCAAAGATATCATTGCAGAAGGAAAGTTCCTATTTGGTTTGGTTCAATCTTTGTTAAAGGTCAAGTTACCAAACACTACACATAGCAAAATTAGCTACAAAGCATGCCTTCTTAATAGCCCTTGTCAGTTTGAATTTAAACACCTCTATTCGACAAAAAGCTCAGATGTTGAAAGTGCATCCAAGAAATGTGGCCATGGCTCTTTACTGTTGGCAATTCATGAGTAATTCAAATGGGTTTCTTTGATCATTGTCCATACGAAAGAGAAGATAAGATATGTTGGTTCCTAAAACTAAGGCAACAATTTTATTTTGGTGGGTTTTAGAAACACATATGAGTCCAAACAAAAAGAGGTGCTGAGGAAAAGATTAGCACCAAAAGTGTATGAAGAGACACCAACACAATATCCCATGGAAACACAAATTTGTTTCATCACTTCAGTTTTATATTTGATGTTTTATTTTATTTATAGTTGATTGATCATGTGTTGTTCTAGATTATAAATGAACTTAAAATGTAAAATCATATCAAACATTAAATTTTCAATTTTTTCATTATTTATGTTGCATTAAATTTCAGTGAGAATCTCATTAAAAATTATGGATGAATTTCAAGAAAAAAATAAACTCATTGTGAACTAGTAAATACAAAATCTTTAATTCTATATTTTGGTCTAAAAATTTAAACTAAAATACAATAAAACTAATACTAAAAAAATATGATCATTTTGATTTATTTAGAACTAGTTTCAAAATTAAAATCCAATAATGAAAATGTGATAAAAAACATCAAACAAACAAATTATGGCTATGAAAACAAAGCTTTCTAAAAATCAAAGTATATTTCTTTCAAACTCCCTTAAAACTCCATTTCTACCAAGATACAATGGTCCCCACTTCTTGTTCTCCCATGGTATTCCTCAACAAAAAAAAAATAGTCTTAAGTTCTAATCAAATTTAAATGGTGATAAAAACTATGTAATCTAACTAGTAATTCCTAATATAATAACTAGGTAAATATAAATATACTAACTAATAATTACCACAAGTAACTACTCCCTCAACATTACCCCACCCATAATTTGAATTACATCCCAAAATCCTGGATAAAAAATATGTTTAAAAAGTTAAATGTTTTGTTATTTTTGATCATGTGATTCAAAAATCTGATCCATCTATACAACAATTTGCTTTGTTTGTCCTAGAATCTGCTCTGCTTGTACTTCAAATTAAAGCATTGTCTGATTCTTTGTTATATACAGAATCTGTTGTTGTTCTTTTGATGCCTTTATTGACAATTGTATAGTTGTTTATTGATAGGTTGCTCTCTGCTTTTGTGACTACAACTATGTTGACACTTGTAGCTGCTACTATAACTGCAAGTCTAATGTGATTTGATTTTGACCTTGCTATTGCAACTTTAATACAACTTGTAACTATTGATTTGATTTCCAATTTGATGTAATCTGAGTCCTATCCTGTTGCTATAGCTTTGACACAAGCTTAATATGACCTTGTTTATCCTCCTGAATTATATGTTCCTTAGGTTGTATCTACTCCCCTATTTCTATGGTTGTAGATGCATATTCCTAAAAACTGATTTCTTGCAAAACAAATTATTCTTGTTCTATAGTCTATTCAACAACCTCCCCCTCAGGGCTATCCTTTCCTCCTATGAGGTTTCTTGGCTCCTTTGCTACTCTTGTACTTGATGGTTTTGCCCCATCTGTATCCCCTTTTTCTTCTTCTTCTTCATTTGAAGTCTTTGGTTTTGGAAACATAACTAAAGGCTCATACTCATATAATGGCATAACTTTTTCCATCTAAGAAATCCTATGTGTATACAGCCTTTCATTCCTCTCATACTTTCTGCAAACCTTCGCAATATCCTTTTGGACAATGTCTTAAACTGCATCCCACCATAAGTCTACATCTTTTTCCTCCATTGATAGTGCTTTGAACTTTACCTAGAGCAAAGTATTTTGCTTTCATAATTCATTATTTTCTCCAAAGACAATATCATAATTAAAGGGTTTTTTATTTTGAGTCTCCTCCAGAAGTTTGTTTAACTTTTCATTAAAGGCCATCTATTTCTTCAAATTTCTATCCATCTGTGCATGCCTCTAGTCAACTTGGTTTTGTATCTCATTCTTAGCTTGATATGCATTGGCATTGTCCACTCTGAGCTCCTCCACCTCTTTCTATTGCTTCAAGAAAGTTTCCTCCATGTTCTTGTAGTTTCTCTAAAGTTTGCTATGTTTTATACTCATAGTAGCCTTCTCTTCTTTTAAACCCCAGTAATTAGCATATGTCTCCTTTAAAGTTGCCTGCAAGGAATCCCTTTCTATTTTGATGTTCTCCAAATCCTTACTTTGCTTCTCCATGTTATTGATCTTCTCTTGAACACACAACACAAAAAAAAACCTTCTTGAGCTTCTTTGTTGAGCTTGAATGCTTGAGAAAAAAAGTCTTTCAAGCTTGAGTTTGCTCGCTTGACAAAAATCCAAAGAAGTGGGAATGAAGCGAAATGAAAACCAAGACTCCAAAATCAACGGATGGCCTAACCTAACCCTAAATTAAAAACCAGACTGAATTTTTAGAAAAAATCCGGCCCAGTTCCAGTTTTCTTCCCACTTGGAATTGACCCCTAGGTCGGGTTCTGGTTCTAGGTCAAACCGTCCCTCCGACTCCCTCCTGGTTCCATATTCGACCCCATGCCTTGCCAGTTACACTGGTTCCAAAACCCAGATCCAGTTCCGGTTCTAGGTCAAACCGACCCTCCGATTCCCTCCTGGCTCCATACTCAACCCCGTGCCTTGCCGGTTCCACTGGTTCCAAAACCCGGATCTGGTTAGGTTATTTGGAGCCAACACCAGAACCGCTAGTTCCTACCCGCCCAAGCGGGTACCTGGCCAACACTGGTAATCACCCACTTCAAATTGGTTTCCAAAAATCAGTTTAGAGAATGCAGGGCCACTAGAGAACACCATGGCGTTGCAAGTATGCATGCAGCCCTAATAGAATGCAAGTATAGCTTCTCAAACACAGTCCGGAGGACGAGATATGAAACTTTGTAGGTGCGAAAGTGGATTGTAGGCTGCAAGCTGTGCTTGTGTTCAGCAACTGATGAGGGAACGAGAGTAGTAAGCGAGGAAAGGGTTGAGAGAGTGAGAGTTTGGAAATGATGGACGAATGGGAAAGGAGTGATTATATAAACAGCAAACGCCTCAAGACAAATTGGACAAACTGAAACCAAGCTAGGGAAAAAGCGAAATGCAGTAACCTATACCCAGCCAAAGAGGCGTACCTCATGTGCATGGCCTGAGTACTATTGGAACTTTTACCATAGGGTAAGGACTGTGACAGGGGCCTTTGTGGGAATGAGGGCCCCAGTTTTTGGGCAGGGTATCTGGAAGTCCTATAAGGCAAAGGCATTCTTCCATTGTGTAATTTAAGGCCAATTCATGAACAGTTCAAATGCCTTTGGATGGAGAATACTACATGAAGAGTCAATCATGGACTCCTAGTGTGGCCTATCCTGTTGGCCCAAGTGTGAACATAATTGCTTCAAGTGTCAACATCCCTGATGATAGAGCCCAATCATCAAGAAAATATTTTAAATTTTAAATTAATTTCTTGTGATAAAAATGATTCAAAATTGGACATCTCTTTCACCGTAGGTTTAGAAAATTATGGAATCACCTGCAAGAAATCCCACTTGTCAAGGACTTTTTAGTAGCATGACAACTTTGCCCCAATTTCTCTAAAAAATTTAGTTTTGATTTTATTAAAATTTTAATGACAAAATTATTTAATATTCACCAACTCTTGCACCACATTATCAAACCATGGCGGTGCACCTTTACTCATCTAGAGCTTTCCAACAGTAACAAGAGCAATGGTAGGGGCACAAGGGTGTAGGAGATCTCAACATGAAAAACAAAACAAACAAGAACAAGCAAACAACCTTCAGCAAGACCTGAATGGAACAAGCCTAGTAAAGCCCCCTTCAATGTAGGACCATGTGAAGTCCAGTAGGGCCAACATGCCATTCTGTCACATGGTAATATGGGGTTCTATTAAGCACACGACAAGCATGTAATGCATATTACATGCTACAAATACAATTGAAAAACATTAGGTCAATGTTTTATGTTTGGTCACATGTGTGAGGCCACAAGTGGTACCCTTGTGAATATTAAGAAAGGCCTCATGAAATTGCTTTTTTGGGGACCAACTTGTGTTTGTCCTATTTTGCTTTCCTGAACTTGTGAAAGTAGGAGGTCAAAATTATGTACATGAGAAACACCCTAGGTGAAAAAGGGGCATGACTACCATCAAAACTACTACATGGTGGACAAGTGGAAATCAATCAATGTGTGTATCTAGAACATCAGAAGTGATCACAAATTCTGTTAGTTCATGAAGACCAAATATTGTCAAAATTGATGAACATTCCAGATTTTGTCAAAATTCATGAGGACTCCAAATATTGTCAAAGTTCATGACCACTCTAGATTCTATCAAAGTTCATGGAAACCCAAGAAATTCTTGTCAAAGTTTATGAATACTCCATATTCATTTTTATGTTTAGAATTTTGGATTTTGAACACCTTCACTTCTGAAAGGGAATAATATGTACTCAAATCCTAGTACTTATCATAATTTGAAGATGTAATCCACAAAATCTAAAGAGTATGTGAATTCAACAAAATGTATTTGTACCAATTGAACCTGCTATTAGGTTTAATGTGAACAATTCTTCAACAGAAAACTTATGTAAAATTGAAGTAAATAGGACATGCTATTGAAGGAAGTCTTTAAGATTATGTAAGATTTGTTTGCTAGATCATGCAACACAATTATAAACGGTGTCCAATTAAAAACCTAGCTAATTTGTGCAAGATTTTAAAAATATGTTTTTTGCAAAAAAATACATGTGTTTCCAGTAGATACTATGTCAGTCGTGTGTCATAAACATGGTAGTCAATTTTTGACCACCTCTTTACAATTCAAACTCATCTTGGTTTTTGAAGACCACCAAGACAAGATTGTTACCTTGGTTGCTAGAAAGATTGGATCATTCCCTTTATTACGCAAGGATAAAGTCGAAAGAAATTCCTTATATGAGTTCATGAGCTCTCGACGTTTGATATCCATTGACACATTCACGTGGTGCACCTTTAAAAAATGAGGATTCTACCTTAAAAAAGAAACTTTTGAATTTGAACTTACAATGGCTGTTAGAATGGCATGCTTGGTTGCCAACTTTGTTGCAAAGCAAGAATGTTTGACCTCATTTAAATACTAAACTAGACTTAATACAACATCTTGTTCAATAAGAGCTTGCTTTGAAAATTTGAAAAAGTTAGGGGTATTGGAAACAACAAAAAGGTTTGACAACACTCTTTGCATCACTACTTGTTTAACAAGGGACCCAAGGAACAAAGAGAGTTGAGAAAATATTGTTGCACATATGGATTGTGCTACCCTTCTGACCTATTTATTTGACGTAGACACTAGAATATTGTTAATAACAGGTGTTTGTAGCAACAATGAATCTTGAGATTATATAACTACCCTTTGTTCTACTTTTTTTTGAGCACAACAAAGACATTGTCGCTCTATAGCCCTAGCCCTAGCTTCTACAGCCCTTGCCCTTGCTGATGAACCATTTTTGATGATCCCAGAACATCTTTCTTAGTTTTGGCGATTAACCATCATGAAAAACATTGTTCAAACTTCATCAAAAGAAAATAGACAAGAAGATTCAAGAAGCTCAAGGATAATGAATCTGCACAAGAGCATGATGTGATGAAGTTTTACACAAAAGCATGATATGGGAAAATAATGGAAGAGTTCAAAACACTAAACTAGTGCAATGCGACACAACAACGTGTGTGAGCAACATTAAACCTTAAACAAACCCAAAAACCTATTTCCCGCACATGACTATTCTAGCTTCCCTAGTTTCCTTGAACCCTATTTTGAAGGTTCTAGGTGATTTAGGGGTGATGTCATCTAATTAGGTCACTAGAACTTGGAGGTCAAAAAAATAAGTCCATTTTAGGTGCTTTAAGTAAGGGCCCAAGTAGATCTATCCCTAATAGTAAGTTAGGAACTTGTTTGAATCCAATCCCCCAAGAAATGAGACTTCTAAGGACTTTTGAAAATAAGGTCCATATAATGTCTTTCAAAAGTCACTAAATCAAAATTCCTTAAGGATTTTGTAATTTCTTTTTTGATCTAGGTTTTTTTTTCTTTAATGCACAATATACTAAGTCCCAATAAGAAGTTTGGAATAAAAATGATAAAGGATAATCCACTTAAATAACAATACAAACATGAAACCAATCCATTTTTTTGACTTTGGAAATCCACTAATTTTTTTTGGTGCACATTTATTGTAATATATTGACTTGTATGTCTACTTATTCAAGTTGACAACCTTAATCAAAATGTTAATTTGCATACCAATCATTTTTTCATTTCATTATAGGTATGTCAATACATTACAGCTTGGAAAAAACTATAGTGACACACAAAGCGGTCCACCTTACCTTGCATCTACCCTAAACCAAGAACTTTAGTGCTAAAATACACATTTTACATCTTAAATCTAGCACCCAAAGTGAAGAGTGGTGTAAGTAAATGGTGAGAAAAAAACTTTACCTAATTACACAATGACTGAACAATGTTAGACCAAGGATTCTAATGCTAAAACACACATGCTACATGTTAAGTCTAGCACCCAAAGTGAAGAGTGGTGTAAGTAAGTGGTGAGAAAAGGATCTACCTAATTACACAATGATTTAACAATGCTAAACCAAGGACTCTAGTGCTAAAATACACATTCTATATGTTAAGTTTAGCACCCAAAGTGAAGAGTGGTGTGAGTAAGTGGTGAAGAAAGGACTTTTACTAATTACACAATGACTTCACAATACTAAACCAAGGACTTGAGTACTAAGCTACATTCTATATGTTAAGTCCAGCATTCAAAGTGCATAGTGGTGTAAGTAAGTAGTGAGAAAATGACTTTACCCAAATGCACTTAATGACTTGAACAATGTTAAACCAAGGACTTTAATGTTAAATTAGAGAATTATAAAAGTGCTAAGTCTAGAATTTAGAGTCTTGAATCATGTATGCAAGTGGTGAGAACTAAACTTCAACTTATGGAAGAGGATTTTAAGTATTAAATACTAGAGGCCAAGGCCTTTAAGTACTAAGTAAAAGTTATATGAATGGTAAGATAGGGACTCATGATACAATTTGGAAAGCATAATGCCACAAACTTTTAACATTAGAAAAAGTTCACCAAACTTGCATGATTTAACATGATTTTCATTTCAAATCTATGTATGACTTGCAAATCATTGAGATCAAAGACAAGTTTGATATGGACTAAACTTCACCTATCCAATGTTTGGTTTTTGTATCCTTGCCTCCCCAAGATAATTGGTCATGTTTACATTCCATGACAAACTCACTGCCTCCTTAACAACATTGCTTGAATTTGATTATGACCCAAACCAAGCTTTTGCACTTTCAAGCAATCAACAAAGTTATTATGTAAGCAAATCAATTAAAGCAAGTTTAACAATTGGTTCAACATTCATACCCAACAACACTTTATTTACATGTCAATATTTCTCGAAGCTACATTATAAAAATAAAAAAGAATTTATGTTAGTTAATGAATCCAAAATTCAAATTTTGCTACCTAGCATGGGCACTTACTTTTAGTTCTTGAATTCACAATGATGTGCTACCAACTTTTGTTTTGGATTCACTGATAGAGCCATTTGAGGTGTTGTAGCTTTCTAGTCTATGTTTTTCCAATTTTTGTTCTTTGTGTAACTCCTCCAATCTTTGTTCTCAAAATTGAAGTTCAAGAAGATGGAACTTATAATGGGCCCAATCTTGACTACCATCTACCAAGTCCTTCCATGATTTGTTAATGATACACAATGTAAAACATAGTAACATTTGATTTGGCCATGAGGGAATTGCACATACTTTGGGCCAAATGTGGTGCAAAATAATATTAATTAGTAGATTTGGTGAAAATTCACCCATTACAAACTCATGGCCTTCCACCATTGATGCAAAGTTAAAAACAAAAGATGCACCTTAAATGTATCAAATCCAAACCTAAAAACACCATGTAAAGCAATTAATTTAAATTAACATTATCACAATTCAAAGTTCTTAGTAAGTCTAATAAAAACATGCAATGCAAACCAACATGAATTACTAGATTATTGAAGTTATACACACTTCAACCCTACTTTTGAACAAGGTTTAGCTCATCCTCATGACTGCACCAATTGATGCAAGTGAGTATAGATTGGACTTTAGCGAAATCCTCCTAGATAATCTACTATCCTCCAACCTACATTAAACAACAAGAAAACACTTGCTTGAAAAAAAATTGAATAATATACAAAGGACTTTTGGGCCAAGCCATGAATTTGACAACTTCTTCATATAAAATTGAATGGAATGTTCTTTGATAATTTTTCACAAATTACACTTTTACTCTAAGTTGGAAAATTTAAACATACATGTTGTTTCTCCCCATTCTAATGGCCTTTTGAGTTGCCATACAACAATCAGGTTTGAAAATTTAGCTCTTTGAGCGATCTAGGTTATCAAAATGACATATCAATGACACTACATGATGTATTCAACATTAGATCCCCTTTAGGTTTTACTTCCATGGCATCTAAATGGACATGATCAAATAACTTAAAGTTGTAGCAACATCGAAGTTAGTTGTGAGACAGCTCTATGGTGCCTTTGCCACCAAAAGAAATATTTTTGAATTCGGCAACCGTAGTCCATGCAATGTTTTGGCTACATAGCAGGTAGCCATAGATCGGTCTCACATTCATTGTGCAAAAGCCATAGACTGATCTACAGGTTAGATCCACTATGAAAAAACCTTCGATTTTTGTAACCTAGTCCAACAACCTTTTAAACACCTCTATTACATCAAGCACAACCAAAAATAAATGCAAGGAAAAACATGTTCATAAGCTTATAAAAGTTCTGGTTTTAAAGCACTAGTTTTAGATGCATTTGCTTGATCATGCAACAGCTAGGTTTGTTATAATAGATTGTGATCATTGTTGAACAAAGATGGTGTATGGAACAAGCTTGATGTTGGACTAGTTGCTCCAAGTAGGGATCGATGGTTGTTGCAATGTTGTTCATCGGCTTGTTCATTCTTTCTTTGTTGCATAACTTTGTTCACTAGCTTGTTCCTTGTTGGATGCTAGCCACTAGCTTGTTCCTTATTGGTTGTTGGTCACACAAGATAGTTCCTTATTAACAACTGGTCACACATGAAGATAGTTCCTTGGTGGCTTTTGGTCACACATGAAGATAGTGTTGTTGATGATGGAAACAAATATCACGATTGAACCAAACTTGCAAAAATGCCAAGACCACACAAACATACAAACATAACAAAACATCCATGACACACTTTGATTATATGTTTTAAGTTATACAAACATTGAAAAGTTAACATTGAAACATAAAACTCTTCTAATCTAAGTTTTAAAGCTTAAATGCACACTTGGTTGTGATAAACATCAAAATGCCAACGTGAAGGAAAATAAATTATTTAGTCCATACAAACATTTTTGCACACATTTGATTACACACAATCATGTTGATTAGCAAGTTTCGATGTACATTTTGGCAAGTTCTATAATGCACACGGTCACCCTGACAAGCTCTAGTGCACATGATCGGTATGGCAAGTTCTAATGCACACTTAGTTGTTTTCGCAAGCTCTAAGGCACACAATCATTCTATCAAATTTTGATGCAAAGGCATAATGTCAATTCAATACTTGCCATAGTCACTTGTGCAAGCTTTGCATTCGATCACTTGTGATAAACAACAATGCGGGGGGGAGGGGGGTTTACCTCTAGGTACTTCAAACCATTGGATTTCAAGTTACAATGCAATGCCAAATTTTAGGTTTTTGAATTTTGGATGAAAAGATGATATAAATTGGTCACATAATCATTATTTTCTTGGATGATAATTGTTCAATTCCTTGTAAGATATTCAAATAGAACCTAAATGGATTTGACTAATCACTACATGAAGCTTAGATGGAATTTTTGTATGGAATATTTTGCAAGTTAAACTTACCTAGGCTATGCATTCTCCAAATGCCTCAAATTAGTTGACATATTATTTACTCATTGAAATATTTTTCCAAAAGAGCACATTCTTTTATGATGCATTTAAAAAATAGTAATTTTTTTTTGAAATTTTGTTTGAAATTTTATAATTAAGTTTTCAATATTGCAAGTTACAACTCTACTTCATACACCATATGCATTAAACCTCATTTACATGTGACAAAGGACTTTTGAGCTTGAAACACATTTTGAATTTCTAGAAATTTTTATTTATATATTTAATGGATATTGAATCCTTTTTTATTATAGTTGGTAGTCTAATATCACCTCAAAAAATTTCAAGATGAACAAGTTTATAGTTTTTAATTTAAGGGGCAATGTGAAAATTGACTATTATCTGACAAAGCAAGTGGTCAACTTCAAGAGTCTTAAACACATAGAAAAACTTAAAATTAGAATAAACTACTTTTCAATTTGAAAATTTCAACATTCATATTATTCATTTAACACAACTTTTAATAATTGTTATGATTTTTTAATGGCACCACATATATGTCTTTGTTTTAATTTGCAATTTTCATGAATGTTTGACATGGTTTTTGGCTCCTTTGATTGTGATCACACCCCTTTATGAGTTCTTAAACATGTAAGCATTCGCACCTATGAGACTTGGAGAAAATGGGTTGGATGCGTTTCATCCAACTTCACATCAATGCATCATCTTATAACATCTTTTGCAATAGGGGAAACAATGGTTTCTATTGTCCACCAGTGCACCATTAGATCTTTCACAAATTGAGGTAAAGAGTCTCAATGTTTTGCTCATCTAGAAGTAATCCAAAATGTATCCTTTTCTATATCTAATTGAATCCACCTATCCATCGCCTTCTGTATATTATGCCTATCTACACCCAACACCTTTGCAAAACCCCTCTAGTTGTTTATTGATTGACTTGATGCCAACATACAAACAATATCCTTGGTAGCCACAATTGTGCCTTTTGCTGATTAATTAGATGATATGTGATCCTAGATTTCAAATTGGACACCACTTCTTCATGTGTCTTCAAATGTTGTAAATTGGTTATGTAATCAGGAAGCATGTTTTGCATTAAATGGATGAGCAAATAATTTTTCAATGATAATTTGTTGGACATTGAGTTCCAATTGTTTCATCTTATCAAAAGCAAACATGGCTATTTTCCTAGATACCTCTACTACATGACTTTTTGCATATGGTTTTTGTAAGTGGTCAAAAATTTCAACTTAACTACATTCTCTATAGGAATAACCTCATATGCACAATGTGCTTGTTTTTCTGCGATGCCTATAGCTTTTTGCATCCTACATTGCTTCACACATTTGCATGTGTTTGCCTTCCTCTTCAACTCATACCAAGAATGGTACTTGACTTTAATGTCCTTCGACTCACCCTCCTTTTGGCCATCAATGCTTTTTGCATTCAAGTTTGGGTTTTTTTGGCTCAAGCTGCTAATGATTAATTTGGGTGGCCTTTTACAAAAATCCAAAACTCTTGAACATTAGAAACTAAAATCGATCCAGCTTGAGTGCAACATCACTGAGAGTCCCTAAAGTGCTAATAGGTTCAAAAAAAATCATTTTAAAGGATGGAGTTCATACCTTGCTAGTTATCTGTGTATGCAATTGGACTTTTGTGGAGTAATCCTATCTACTGACAAGTGGTTCAAGTGATGCCTTAGAGCATTCGACACCAGGCGATGTGTAAAAGTGGCATATTGTATAGGTAGCTGACATTTTTTTAGACTTTGGTGAAACACAAAACAGAACACATTGCAAGTCAAGAAATTGCTTTACAATTATTTCATGATAATCTAGTAAGGTTTTTGATCACCTTCTACTATGATTTTGAAACATACAATCTTGAAGTTTGATGAAATTTTTTCTAAAAGGCTTTGAGGAGGGGTGTAAATATCTCATTATCAGAATCATCCTTTGCGTCTTCCAGTGAAGCTATAATGCGCTTCACTGTGGCCCAAACAATAATAGCAATTCTATTGACCTCCCTACCTGTAAACCTTTGTCTTCTCAAATCTTCCATAATTAGGGTATTCTTCAACACCATTTTGCCTCCCATTCATTACTACCAAAGATGTTTGAAAATCTTTTCTACAATTGTAGCTCATCAATGAATCAACTCACAACTTTGTTTCTTTCATTATGAAACATTCTAGGGTTTAGTGCATGTTTTAGGCTTCACTAGTTCTACCCCTATGCATCCTCCTTATTCATCCTTTTCTACCAACCTTTCTCATCCATACTTTAAATCCTTTTTCATCATAATATATCAAAATTTGGCCATATTATTCACTGGAACATGAATTTTAAACCACATAGTTTAATTCAGATAAATATGAATACTCATCAACTATATGAGAAAATTATTGAAGACCCATAAAACTTAATTTTTTGAATAAAAATATTACTGAAATGCATAGATTCAACAAAATGTCCATTAAAAATCATAAAAATTAAAAGGATAATTCCAAACCATATATAATATAATAGTGCATGGATTTGCATATAAATATATATATTTCAAAAAAAAATGGCTCAATTTTTAAAACATTTTACACATAATTCAAAATAATCATGAATGGTTATAATGCCAAATTAGTCCTTTTCAACCTTCACACCTTAATGAAAATTATTCAAATTTTTATATGTCATCCAAGAATTTATGTACATAATAACATGATAGTTATGTGAGTAATTCTAAATTTGAACTCCAAGTGAAAATCAATTTGCATGTTTTTCAATAGTGGTTACACTTGTAGTGGCTCATTATATTGCAAAGTTTACCCATTTATATGATATATTTATACAATAAGTATTGAAAAATGATAAACCTGAATAAAAGGTGGGCTTGTTAAATGGAAAATATCTTACTTAATATTTTGAAAACAAAAAAATCAAGAAAATAATAAATAAATTCTCAAGCACACACTATTAAATAGAATATATCAAAAATAGATTTAATTTTTTGATACTCAGTTCAAGGTCTTGGAAATGAGAGGGTATAACCATATTAAAGTCAGAACACTCCTTTTTGAAAATCTCCAATTATTACTATAACTTCTTGCTTTTTAAATTTTTACATTAATTTATTTGTCCCGAGTATTTATCAAAGTATTGTTTTGTTTATATGAAACATATATTTTGTTGAGAGTGGTGCTTTGATGTAAAGCTAGAAAAGTGTGATGATAAGTAGAGGGATTCATGGTTGAAAATGCATTTTTAAAAATTATTTGTGAAACATTAATTTCTCCCAAGAAACATACATAAGAGTTATTCATATTTTTCAATTGATTAGCATTTAAGCTTTTAATGGCTATATTTTGCTTTGGTATGAAACTAGTTGCTTTTCAAAAGAAATGCCCTTAAGCCTATGGCTCTTTTACTCTTGTCAAATTTTGTAGTAAATAACAGCTTATTGGGCAATCCAATAAATTGAACAAAGCTAGGTGTATTCATAAGTTTTTAGGCTTATTTTATTTGTTTCTATGGCAAGATTTTATTTCAGAAGCACTATATGAATAAATAAATAATATCAAATATGATTTCCACCATACTAAAATGAATTAAAAAAAACATAATCTAATAACTTATGAACCTTCTATTAGGTAATAAATTGAGATAAAATTAGAAAAGAGTTTTGATAATTTTCATACATTTTGACAATCTTCTACAAGGTTTATAGAGAGTTACGACCGAATTTGCCTTATAATATGATTGCCAAATTTTCAAACAATCTACCCAACTTGTAAGCAAATATGGACAAATATCTATAAAATATTTCACAAACCTAGTAAATCTTCACAAAAGTGATGAATAATTTAGATTTTAAATTAGTCAATCTTTAGGTTAGTGAGGGACCCTAATATCACTAGAAGAAAACTATTGTTTATAATCAATTTTTGCACTTCAAATATGTTGTTTGTAATTAAAAAAGAATTACAAACCACATTTTTGAATTGCTAATGGCACTTCTTATTTATAAAAATTGGTTGCAAACCATAGTTTTTCCATTAGTCTATACATTACAAAAATATTGGTAGTGTTTTACATTCACCAAAGCCCTTGTTTATGTTTAACTTTGCATTGTGCATGCTATTATTTTGGTCAAGCTTGCAAACAAGTCTTTACCGATGTTGGTTAGTGATAATATTTTAGATTGGTCCAAAGCATATGAATAGAGCATATTAACTAAATGATATGTATTTGAATATTTAAAAAAATCCCTTGTAAAGACAATTATCCATCCATAAAAAAAATTTGTTCATTATTGATTATGTATTTGTTGGTTTTCAAATTCATGGTAATCTCCAAATATGTGTACAAGTTATTTGTAACAAATTTTACATGTTAGTTGTGTAAAGAAAAATATATTCAAACATTTGAAATCAAGTAGTTTAATATGGAGGAATTGAATCCCATTTCTTTGAAAAACTTTGCAAGAACTTTGCCCATTGCAATACAAGTTGCTTGGAGAAAAACTAACACCCACATAAATACAAAACCAATCCCAACACCCCAACCCCACACATAAGACCCAAGAAGAAATCAATAGCTCCTAATAACTTGATTAACAATTTTTATTATTTATTAATTGGTCCATAAATAATCAACCCTATAACAACAAACTTGAAAATTAAAAAATTAGGGTCAAGGATAGATGGAAAATAAAATAGTAAGAACTAAAAACTAAGGTTTAAGGTTTAAATGAATAAACTAATCCCTGTCAACTTATAGTTCTTCAAAGTATTTAACTTTTTTTTATCAATTGATAATTTTCTTTAGTTAAAAAAAATTCAGCCTTCATATAATCCTTTAGATCTACATTTGGTGTACAGTTCAAGTGTAGGTCATTAAATAATTTTACCACTATGATAATTAATATAATCCAAATAAATTTCCAATTGTAAGTAGAAGCACCTCAAAGTTGTCAAATCACCAACCAAGCAAAGGCTTTTTCTTGTCTCCACTTGAAATTTGGGAATCCCAAAAATTTGTTTGGTAAGTAAGCTTACATTTGAAAACTAATTCTCATGAGTTTGCCACCAAGCTAGTGGATTGGCACACATAAATAGATGGATAAATAACCTCCAAAACAAAGATAATTCAATAATAACCCATGCCCATGAAGATTTTTCTATGGATGCCCCAATACCAAACATGTTAGTTTTTTCATCTTCAAAAGCAAATCCATCAATTGGAGCAATTGCTCGAGCTTGGACAGTAGGGTCTAACTATTCAACAAATTCCATAAGAAACAGATGATTTCTTTCGCATCATATTCAATTACAAGGTGGATTATATTTTTATGCCCCACATAGTTCTCAAGAACCTGCAAGGATTTGAAATGAGGATCGAGTTCATAAAAAAGAGAAGAAAAAAAGAGGCATTTTGAAATGGAGTAGGGATTTCAGTTTTCAAATCACCCTCAAAAGGAGGAGAGGAAATATTACTCTTGATAACTTGCCTTCTAGATATACTATCATTTGGAATGGTCAATTTTGATGGGGGAGTGTTGAAATCAATTAATTTTAGGCTATGCCACCATTTCCATACTTGAATTAAAGTTTTAAAAGTTGTACACATGGGGTTCTCAAATATTTGAACTCTAGTTTTTTATATGTGTCTCTTGTCTATTACTTTTTTTCCTCATTATAATTGCTCCATAAGATATCTTGAGATTACCATTCAAGAGTAGAGCTATAATCTTAAATTTAAATTGAATTTTGTCTTCATTGTTTTTCAATCATCAAGATTCCTTTCTCCTATTATGAAATGTAAGCCGTAGTTCACATTAAGCAACATGGACCAATTTTCATGTTTTCATTCTTCCAATTTGAAACTTTTAGAATATTTATCAATATGGATTACAAATTTTCATACACTTTCAATACAATTATGAAATTTCTCTGAATTCTCACCATTTGATTTTTTAATTAGTTTCCAC
>Ga0116229_10004477_pt1 | contig 22887 bp, 9 predicted proteins | sample S1TSphgellanicum_3_FD_87313 | JGI IMG/M metagenome (GOLD analysis project Ga0116229, IMG submission 87313) | Host-associated microbial communities from peat moss isolated from Minnesota, USA - S1T2_Fc - Sphagnum magellanicum MG | ecosystem: Host-associated > Plants > Peat moss > Unclassified...
ACAATACACCATAAGGGGAATAGTATCCTTTTGGGGCATAGGGTGAGTCTTGTGAGCTTGCAAAGTCTATTTGCTTTGAAATTACACTAGTTGTATTTTGTTTCTTATTTGTGTAGATGGAGATGACTTGAGATATTCAACACATACATTTGTATTTCATCTTTATAATGATCACATATGCCCTTTTGTTAAGGCCATTTATAGATACGATTTCATAATGCAATGAACCCCATTGGTGGCCCCTTTTTTGCCATAGGCTTGATGAGGCATTCAAAAGCTTCTTGTGACCCCCCACAAAACAAGAATAAAGTTGTTTTCTTCTCATCATGTTGACCATTTTGGATTAGGTTCACCAACCTTGGGCTGTTTGTCACATGTGTAAGCAATTTAGCAAGAAAACACACAAAAAAATATAAGGAGGTGGAGCAATGTGATGTATTGTTAGCTCCTTGGTTGGTATCGGGATTTAAGCAAAATGGCTTGGTGCGAGTCACTTGGTACGAGTCCCAACTTCCAAGACATCGAGATGATGCAACACAAGAAGAGGAAAGATTGTCCATATTTTGGTTTTTTTTCCTTGGGATTTTTTTTTTCTTGTCTTGGCATATCCATTTGATTGTAGGGATTATTTAGTGGGTGGAAAAGTACTTTCCATTGGATAAATTATCAAATTCAAAATCCAAATTCATTAAAATTTTATTTTTGTAATTTAGCATTCCATAGAAGACCTTTATTGTCACATTTAAAAAGTATTGATTCATTTTTTGGATTCAATTTGTTGCACTAGGTCAATTTTCTGAGTGCATTAAAACAAGTACTCTTTGGAACCTTCAAACTTTCAATTTTTTTTTACAATTTTAAACACCCCAATTTTAAGAGTTTATTTATTTATTTTTGGAAGGAAACAGGACTGGACCCCCCTAGCAAAAGGAAAAGAAACAACCACCACACCAGAACCAAGGGCAAAACACTCAAGAACACCAGGGGCAATAAACCTCACTCACTTAACAACCCCAAAGAAAACTTGGGTGTTTGGAATCACCAAAGGATTGAAACCCATTGTTTTGTGCACTCATCAAAATGTTGAGGAGAATTAATTAGGGACTTCCAAAATAGTTTAGCAAGCAAAAGGCATCAAGAGAATGAATGGGGGTGTCCCCCAAAATCATGGACTCTTTGTCACTACTCCATTTAACTCTTTGCATCTCTTTAATTAATGCTTACCAATTTCTGAAGGAAATTTGTAAAATGAGGTGGATCCCAATTTGTCCCATATCCCCATGCTTTTCTATTTTGGGCAATTGTTTTTGGGAGTTAGCAAGATAGGAAGAAGTGTATGAGCACATGAAATTGTACAATTTTTCATAGTTGGTTTTCTACATAATGAGGAGTTCCAAAATTCTAGAATCCAAATAGGTACCTAACATTAATACTATGTGGCCTTTTTACTTCTTTTATTACTACTTCCAGGCTGCAAAAATTAGAAGTGAAAGTATTAACCTAGCCTAATGTTTGGTAAAATTTGGGCTATTATTGAGTTACAAGTGGGCCATGCTAAACTAACACCTACAGTTAAACTGGTACCCTCCTTCACCTTCTTGAGTCAGGCCTTTTAGAGTATTCTTGCCACAAACGTTAAATTTGAACCGGGAAACCCTAGATTTCATTAGAGGAATGGTGCATTTGTTATGTTTTTAAAACAATCCAGAAATAATATTTTGGGTTCTTACCATTGTAATGATATATAGGCTAGGTGGTTGTTCAACAAAGCTAATACAACAACAAACAAACCTTTCACCCAAGCACCAATTTGGATGGATGGTGATTGGATTGGGTTTTTTCTTTCCATTGGGTTCTTGAGCCCAAGCCAACTAACCCCAGTTAACACAGTTAATCTATTCAATGGGTGCTGGGTCACATGGCCTTCATTTCTTAAGCAAGCACCTTCCGGACGCTCCTAAGTGAGAGCGTGGTAGGTGCCAGCAGATTCTATGTACCATATACGTACTAGAGAACGTGCCCCCTACGACACATTCGTCCCCCTAGTGACTCATCCGAGGCAGAATGTACTCTAGGAAGAGGAGAGCATTCCTTGAGTGTAAAAAGACCACAAACTAGGTAAGTTCTAGTTTATCATGGGTAGGTAAGAAATGACTAAGTTGAAAGTAGCAGCCAATTCTGGCACATAAAATGCTTGAAAGTTTATGGAATCAGCAGGTTATGATCCTTTACATGAAGATTCCACATTAGAATTACAAAACCGGTCTGTGTGATGAGTGCAAATAGAGAAAGAGAGATGGGGTGTGCACCCAACAGCAAACTTTAAACCCTAAACCCTAAAACCTGGTCAGTCCTGTGAGCACAATTGAGAAGATTTTGTGGTAACCCATTTTCATCTGCTGCATGTAGGCTAGATCAAAATCATTACATGAGTTGTGATGTAGGACTAGTGCTGGAGCTTCTTCTCCTTAGATTGCGCCAAGGAAACACGCGCTCTTCATTGTGGTCCGAGGCTCCAGGAGAGCTTTTACTGGCAACAACCTCAGCTTCCCTTCATTATTATGGTGAACTCATTTCATGGATGTGTTGTCTTTCTGTCTGCAATGGAATTTGGGTCTTTGACTACTACCAAAGCTTGAAGAAGCACCACCCTTTTAAAACACCGCGAGCTTATAATAACTAATACCCTAATAAGCTAGACTAGGAGAGGTATGCAAGATTTTAACACCCCCGAGAAGTCAGGGAGAGGAAGTTCAGGACTCGAGACATTGGGAATCATGCCTGAACCCAAGAGGTCAAAATTAGTTGCAAAAACGAAACTTCACTAATTAATGAGTTTGCTGCCTTTTGAAGTTTTGCAAGTTTCAAGGATCACAATGAACAGAAGATATTCATGGATATATTATATATATATAGCCTTTCAATGCCTTGGTTTTGGAGTTGCTATTGTTGGTGCTATTGTTTGAAGTTTTGTCCCCCAGCTTGCTTGGTGGCAAAGGAGCTGGCCAGGTAAGTATTATTACTTAGTCTAGTACTTACCGATCACCTCTTTTGCCATTGATAACAGGAGAGTCACTCTTGAGGGGACAGCTTCGGGCCTATAATAATGTATTAATGCATTAATGGTTGGAACACTTCCCTTAAATTTCTAGTGTGCGGTGTGAACTCTGGAGGGCACACTACAAACACAGCTCTTCCTCTGCCAAGGGTGAGATGTTTTGAAAAGTGGAATGCCGGCTTCAGTGGGCATTTTGTTTTATTTTCATTTTTACCATGATATCTAGTGGATATCATCTGGGTATCATGAGAGAACATTGAATTTTTTTGAGGCGGTGCTTTACATTTGTTTATGCCCTTGAAGGGAGGCGTTCTTGTAATTAGCTCCCCCTCCACTACACTTAGTGCTTGTGTTTCCTTGCCTAGGTACATGATATGTTGTGTGACTGTATTAAGTTTTATAAGTACCAAGGTGGATGACCTTTTTATTCATGTATGTTAACATCTAGGGAACGTGTTAAACCTTCATTGACATCAAAGCAAATGGACGATGATATTGTTATGCTTACATGAAGGTGGTAATCATGATCTTTCATGAATATGAGGTCCCAAAACTATAATGTTGCAATTTTACATGTGTGATATTCAATTCGATCAGTTCGTAAATAGTTTACATCCCCTTCCATACATTTCAAACTGCAATTGTTTGCCAGCAACAAACATCATAGGTAATCAAAACCCTAGTCCCACATACAAAGCTCCATACACATAGTGTGGACAAAATCATTGATAAAGTTTTTACCAAGGGCTCTTCGAAAGGGCATTCAAATTAGATATACATCCAATTCTTGCACACCTGTTATCACCCCTTTTGATATTGATACCACCCAACAACCCCAAAGAACTCACTTGTCAAGTATAAATTCTTACACATGGTCATTTTCTAAAACAATTATTTCCAAAACTTGCCAACCTGAACAACATAATTTGCATGCGGAGGCATTTGGTTCATCTATGAAACATACAATTTATTATTTTCAAATCTTCTTTGGACATCAAATTTAATATGTTAATATAAAAACACAAATCCTTGCAACACTAAGTTAATACATATTTTGCAATGTGAGTCCATAGATTCACCTATCTTCACTTTGTACTTTTCATATCATAACCATGCCTCATGAGAATCTCAATGCTCCGATTGCTTGTCAAGTCACAAGTTGCAACCTATAACCCTTTGACCTCTATTTCATAAATGACCTACTAGTTAGCACAAGGTGCCACCCTAGGCTCTCATTGGCCCAATGCTTCGGTAACCCTTTGTTGCTTGGATGAACATTTCATAAAAAAAATTTGCATGGATGAAATGAGGGCATCTCAGTTCTCATGAGGGATGCTTATATCCAGTAACCTGCGAGAGGGCCCTGGTTAGCACAAATAGTCTTGATGCATTGATGCCTTTACTATTCGCCATAACCAGAGCCCTTTTTACCTAGTTGTCCAATATTATAAAAAAAACCATTCCAACTCATTTTCATTGAGTTTTTCCTTACGGAAAATACATTTACATAGCAATGATAATTTTAAAGTGTAGTGACACTTTTTACACGTTTATATTGTTCATCAAAACATCCCAGTCTCCAGAAAAGAAAAAAAGAAAAAAGAACAATGGTTTTGGATTTGGTTCCATCAATGGATTTTTCATTTTTCTTCTCTCTCAGTTCTGACTGGCAAAAGCTTGAACAGGTTTGACTACTTTACTGGTATTAAAACTCCACCATTGAGTAGACACACAGGCCTTCAAGACATGACCCCTGAGTATAAAGAAAAGAGGACAAAACAGGGAAGCCAAAAGTAAAGGATGCATAAAGAAATCACTCAATAATGCAAAGAAGGGAAAAAAAAAAAGAGAGAGACAAGAAGAAGAGCCATGAAGGCAGCTAATGAAAAGAAAAAAACCAGGACCCATGTGTTGTGTGTGCTTGTGTGTGAGCCATTGTGACAATTTCATCCAAAATAATATTTTTCAATTGACCGACAATGGGAAATTTAATTAAGCAAATTGTCTATCAAACTAGAGTAGGTGTGAACTTGTGAGTTCATGTTACAAAAAATTTATATGTTGTGTTTAGATTCATGATCCAAATTGATTTGTGGGTCTGGGATGCATGAAAATAAATGATTTTTTTATTAAACTTTGCCATGTGGAGTAAAATTAAAAATTGGTTAGTATTTTTCTTAGATTCATGTGGGGTACATCCAAAATGTTTGGTTCCAAACTTTGGCATGTGGAGTTTAGAACAAAAGAAAAATAAGATAACTTTTAAACCTTTTTTGTTAGATTCATGACTAAATGATTTGTGTGTGGTGTCATGCATCAAAATGTTTTGTTCTCCAAAACTAACTTCACCTTGTGGAACGAGGAGCTAATCAAGTATTAGGTCATCCATGTAAAAGCTCTCCCCCCTTGCCCCCTCCTCCCTCAATATGGCAAGCTCAAACCAGGGTTCGGGTGGTTATTATAAATTGGAACAAACATGTGACAATTATCAATGTAGTTCTTATGATTCATAATAATAGTTCTCACAAAATCAACGACCTAGTTATGTTGTATAAGCACAATTCTCAAATTTGTTTTTGAAACAAATTCAAATAACTGAAAATGAAATTGCCATTTCTGTCATGAAAATCACCAATTCTTTAAGGCTTTTGAAGTAGCTAGGACTAGGTGGTTCTTTATAAATTCAAATAACCACACAACATTGGTTCGAGCAAGTGTTTGCCAGATATACTAAAAATTTCAAACATCAACATGCATAATTGCCCATACATTTATAAAAACCATATCCTGATTTTGGTCGGTTTTTAACATCCAGTGATATTAGTACTTGGCATAATGTTTATGTGTAAATAACCTTACATGTGTATGTGTATCCATCCTTAATGACCACTTCACATATGCATATTTGTTGCAAAACTTGTATAGGCTCCTAAACATGTATATCTTATTGGATATGCACATGCATATGCATATATCTAGTATATCTGGTTTAGGGTTTCTCAGGTTTTTTCATTATGAACATCAAGATTTCTATTACATCACACTTTGTTAATTTGATGAAGAGGATTTTCATTGCCCTTAAGCAACCAAGAACTTTTGAGCTTTGCATTTCATGTGAGAGGGAGAACAACTTGAAGTTTGCATTTAAGTATGGAGTTTGAGATTCAAGGAGATTTGAGCTTTTTGAGAAGCTTGAAGTTTGAGCCTTGAGAGAGATTTGAGGTTTAAGCTTTGCACAATGGCTAAACAAAACAACACCTTTGAAAATGTTGATTGGTTGGCCAGCCACTTGCATTTGAATGTGTAAACTCAAAAATGATCAATAGCATATCAAACATAGAGTGTGTGTTTGCAACCAAGCAACTAATGGAATTTGAGGTAGCAATGTAGCTTCTAACTACCATAGCCTAGGGTCAATTTCCACATTGACAAAACAAATAATTATTTTTAAAAAATGGAATTCATTTAAATTTTTTGAAAAAATATACATTTCCATCATCTACTATAATATTTTGATATGAGTAGTGAAATTATTCAGAATGTGACGTATGATACTTGCAATGATTTTCAACATGTCAACTTCATATTTTCACAAATTTTCATTTCACTATTTTGAGGGTTATTTAATGATGAAACTGACCTTAGGGTAAGGTATAGAAGTTCAAGGTGGGTTTCACACAACCAAGCTAAAGCATCTTTGGTTAATAACAACTATCATTTGATCAAATAAGTAAAATATTTCGATAAGTTGCATGGACAACTATTCAAGTTTCACATGTATTCAAAAATTCCTAGTCAAGTTTTTGCTTTTCTTTTTAGCAATCAATGATTGCATGTTTCTTTTAAATTTCTTGTCATTCTAAGCAACCTTGATTTATAGGAGCTAAATATAGGCGAAGCTTTTGCAAAGGTTGAGTTTTTGTGTGGGGTTAATTGGGATGATTTTCAATAGGGTGTGTCTAGGGCAAGAAACTAGTGTTGCATTGGGCAAAGTTTTTAAAAGAATTATGGTTTCATTTCCCTCCAAGTTATTTCATTTTTGGAATGAGCAGTCTCTCAATGTTTGATTGAAAAAAAAATTGTGATCATCTAGATTTTAATATGCATAACGTTTGCATGCATTCATAGTTAGTTTGATTTTCAAAACTGACAAAATTTCCATTTCAATTGAAAGAAAAACAAAATTGAACTTGAATCCATATCCATGTTGACAAATATATTGCTGAAATCTTTTGTCCATATCTCTCTCTTAAATTTTTTGTCATAAAATATGCCTTATCGGTATCCTGAGGTGAGCCTTGAAAATGTGATATCCAGCCAACACTGGTTCAACAACACTCAAAAAATAGGAAATCTTCCACTCATGAAAGTTCTCCAAAGAAAAAGAACTGATCATCATAGTTCACACCAATAAGAAGTACCACTCTTGGACAGGTATTTGAAATAGGACCCCCCTCGCCCCGCCCCCCCAAAATGGTATATAATCACAGTAGTTCCGGAACAATTGCATGAACAAACCGCTGGTTCTTTTCATGAAAACTGTGTGGTTCATTTTTATTCCAATTTCTTTTCACAGAACCAACTACTGGAGCAATTGAAGGGTTGTCTGACTCTGAAAATATTTCCAAAACAAAAGAAAAAATTCCTGGAACCTGGCACAGTTCAGTTGAGTTCAGTTCAGTTCTTAAAAAATTCAAATAACCGCACAGCACTGGGAAAAAAGTCACAGCTGATGATGAACATCATTTCTCAGACCCCCAAATGAAAAAAATCACTTCATGCAGCAGCAGCACTTCTTAGTCAAACTCCAAAGTAACTGTAAATTTGTGTGTGGGTTGGATATTGATATGGTTTTGGTACTCTATTGTGTGTTGATGTTGTTGCTGCTAATGGGTGATGATGGTCCATGGATGTTGTTGTTGTGTGTGGGTGGTGTGGCTAGATAGATAGCTGTTGCTGCAAGAGAGAGAGAGAGAGAGAGATATTTTTATATATACTAACATTATTATTAATATTAGTTTTGCATTAAAACCTCTTGAGATTCTCCAATCTCTCGCAGTACACGCACCAGTGTCGCTTACTGTGCACCATGGCCCACCACCCACATAGTACTCCCAAGGAAGGAAGGAAAGAAGTACTGTGCTGTTGGTAGCTTCATCAACACACACACACTTGAAAGAGAAGAAGAGAAAGAAACAAAGAAAGAGAAAGAGAGAGAGAGAGAGAGAAAGAAAGAAACAGGGAGAACAAAAGAGTGGAGAGTCGGAGAGAGAAAGAGTCTGGAGAGGGCTCAGAGAGAGGTGAGTCGAGAGAGAGAGAGAGAGAGAGAGAAGACTGATGATCTTCAAGCTGAAATCTTTTGGTTTTGGGTTTTGTTTGCAGTGACAAAAAGCCCATAACATTTTTTTGCACACCCATTTTGTCTGAAATCCTCGTCCACGAGTGTCCAATTTGTTCTTGCTCTTGTTGTTGTTCTTCAGCTTCACCTGCATCATCATGCTGCTGCAGCAGCAGCAGCAAGCTGTTGCTGTTGCTGTTGCTGTTGCTGGGCAGGTGGTGGTTGTAACATGGTGTATGTATGTAGCTGGTGGCGGTGATCATGGTGATACTGTAGCTGCTGCGTATTATCCTGATTGCTGCACGGCATCGTTAGATTTTGGAGCTTGCTGCACAAAAGCAGCTGTATTAGTAGTAGTAATAATCCACACAGCAGCTGCTAGTGTTGCTGCTGCTGCTGCTGCTTGCGTTGGTGTGCAGGCCCATGATGCAGCTGATTGACGTAGCTGCTCATGGTGTAGTCAGTAAGTAAGGAAGGGATGAGGAGGAGGAGAAGAGAAGCTGGACTAGAGAACTGTTTTGAAGAAAGTTCTTTTGTGGTTACAAGTGCAAGAGCTTCTTCGACGTCGTCGAGTCTCCTCCCTTATCAGCTTTGTTCTCGCTTTGTTTAATGCGAAGAAGAAGAGGAAGAAGAGAGGCGAAGCCAATGATCTCAAGTTCTACACTGCTCATGGGTTTGTTGTTGTGTGCAAATCCCACTTGATTCTGTCACGCGTGGGTAGAGTCGAGGGGTGAGTGAAAAGCAGGAATCGTGTTATAAGTATGTATTCCTTTTGATTCCGATCATCAGAATCTAGATCAAGAGGTGGGTGGGACCTTCTTCCTGCATGAGGCATTTAGACGTTCATTTTGTAGAGAAATTCAGGCAAGCTTGAATATCCAGAGCTTGTGGAGCTTGCATCGAGTCGAAGTATGCACCCAGATTTCAGGTTACGGGCCTAGATCAGCACAGGTGGAGACGAGTTAAATACTCGCGGAGCTGGAGAGCCCCATTTACAACAATCTTCTTCTTCTTAACTCGCTCTGCAACATTCCTAGTCGTTACACTAGAGACTGTTTCAGCCTTATAGCCGCGCCTTGCGAAGCTGCACGATCGATCGCAGCAGCAAGCTTGGACTGATCCAAGATTCTCAATGCTGTATTTTGTGACACAAGCATTGAAGAACGACGGAGACCAGCTATTTGTTGGAGCTCATGAGCCGGGGTTCTTCTTTCTTTCGTTCTTTCTTTCTTTCTTTCTTCTCTCCACAAGTTGGTTGTTGTCCACAAGTTGGTTGTTGAGCACAAGAACATCAGCAGCTTTGCAAGGCTGTTAGATTCGTGAGTAGTGCAGCAGCAGCAAGAAGGAAGAATGCGGAGCATGTCCATTCACCAAGAAGCTGATGCAGGTCTTCCGATCACCAATCTGGGAAGCAGTAGCTGTAGCTTACAGTATGCAGGTAACTGCTGCACAGGCTCAGCAGCTGTGAGCTGCTTCGATGCTGTAGATCATACAATCCGGCAGCGCAGCAGCAGCAGCTCCCTTCCCGCAAGTCACAACTCATCGTATGAACGAGCATCCAGCAGCACTGGATCCGACAACAACAACAACAATAACAAAGAAGCGAACGTGGAGAGCTTCGCAGCTTTCCAGGCGCTGACTATCATGTCGCCTGGAGGCTTGCAAGGCATGGCGACATGGGGCAGGCCGCGCAGCTCGGTCGACAGCTTTGGCGCAGGCGGATACGACATGAACTCATGTGCCGAAATTAAGCTTTCCTGCAGCGATGAGGAGAACTGCGTGCCGGAACATGCCGCGGTCTGCAGCTTGGACGACGACGACGATGCAGCTCATATCAAAGACTCCACGAACGAGGAAGAGGAGGAGGAGGAATCGGAGTTGAATTCCAAAGAAGATCATGGCGACGGGGGCGTGCAATCCAAGCTATGTCCTCGAGGTCACTGGCGTCCTGCCGAGGACGAGAAGCTCCGCGAGCTTGTATCACACTATGGTCCACAGAACTGGAACCTAATCGCCGAGAAGCTCCAAGGCCGATCAGGTACACAGCTCCATCATCATCATCATCATCATCATCACCATCTTGTTCTTCTTCCTGTTCCTGATGCGTCCTGCATGGGTCGTCGCTGGTCTGCGGATGCAAGGGGGGTAATTCTTTTGTGCTTGCTTGCTGCAGGCAAGAGCTGTAGACTGCGATGGTTCAATCAACTAGACCCGCGGATCAACCGTCGGCCATTTACAGAAGAAGAAGAGGAACGATTGCTAGCAGCGCACCGCTTTCACGGCAACAAATGGGCCATGATCGCTCGCTTGTTTCCTGGTCGCACGGATAACGCCGTCAAGAATCACTGGCATGTAGTCATGGCGCGCAAGTTCCGAGAGCGCTCTCGTGCCTACGGTCGTCGTCACAGCAGCAAAACTCCTCAACAGCAGCAGCTAGTATCATCCTGTCGCTCCTCCAGACCTCATGCAGGCAAACGCAGCAGCAACAGTAGCAGCAGCAGCAGCAGCCTGATCATCAACTCTAGCGTCATCGTCGATGCAGATCAGCTGCCTTTCTCCATGAATAGTACATCGTTCTCGACGCTCCCGCTTTCCAAGGTACCTCGGCTCTCGTCCTCCTCCGACTCCCGCGACGTCGATCTCCGAGGCGCGGGCGGCTATGGCGCCACCCCTACTTATAGCTCCTTGCAGCTGAGATCCCAGCACGTTGACAATGCGATCATTCTAGCTGCTGGTACCTGCAATCAGCTCTTCCTGTTGCTGCAAACACTTCGTCCTCTCTTGCTGTCTACAATGTTATCTGCTTGAGCACGTTGTCTTTTCTCCGGCCCAAGGTTGCTTCCGTTACTCGCGTCTCTCACATTCTTCTTTCTAATTTCCGCTAATCTTACTTACCATGGATTTGAACATGTGCTTGGAATAGCAGCAGCAGCGTCTTCCAGATCGTCAGCTTTCCAGCTACCAGCAACAAAGCTGCTGCAAGAAGAGGAGATTATGCTCCACCTGCAACAGACGGCAGCAGCTATGCAGGATCATCACTCGAGCTCCGTTCCAAGAGGCCGCCAATTGTATGCTGCAGCGCCTCCCGATGATCATCACTACTACCGCACGTCGTACCCATCTCTTCACCAACTCAACCAAAGTCGAGTACTGGACCAGCTTGCAGGAGGACTCCACCCTAGTCGACTGGACCTTAATGCAACAGCTTGCATACATGATGATGAGGCTACAGCAAGTCGAGCGTCTTCATCAGGCGCAGCAGCAGCAGCTAGCTCTTTGAATCGTCATCCTAGTATTCGCGCATACATCAACCAGAAGCAGCAGCAGCAGCTCCTCTATGAACAACGAACCTGCAGCAGCAGCGAAGACACTACTTGTTTAAGACTCATGGGTGCTGCTACTTCTGCTCCTGTTGCTGCTGCTGCTGCGACCTCTTCATCGTCATCTTCAACATGGGCAGCTACTAGTGCAGCAGCAAAACTACACTTGGATCAAATGCAGAAGCAGCAGCAGCAGCAGCAGCAACAGCAACAAAGTTCTGAAAAACTGCACATTTTTCATAATATTGCAGCTCATCAAGAAAAAATTGTTGCTGCAACACAAGCAGGTCCTGCTGCTGCTGCTGCTGCTGCAGCACCAGCACCAGCGCCAGCTGTGGATCAGACATGCACTCCATTCATCGATTTCCTTGGAGTGGGAGCATAAGAAAATTATTTCATCATCAGCTCAGAACGGCATGGATTCAGATTTAAATCAGCGCAATGTCTGAATTCAAGGAATAAGCTTATTCAGATCAAAATCAGTTGCATCTGAATTGAATGAATAGGCTTATTATTATATTCAGGTTGGGGTTCACAAAAGGATTGTCTAACAAACAGAGAAGAAAAGAAAAGTACTGCAAAACCACACCCAACTTTTCCAAATTCACTCATGATCACTTTGAAGCTCAAGAGATAACTTCCCATGATGTTCAAAGCATCAAAGGTCCTGATCTAGGACCTCCGATTCCCTCCTCTTCTCTTTTTTTTTTCTTGGGTTCTCTCTCTCTCCCCCTCTCTCCCTCTCTCTCTCTCTCTCACTCATATTCATTCCCCCCCAAGCGTAACAACAATGTACATTGGAGATTCTCAACTTTAGCCATGGAGAGTAGTAGTAGCAACCCAACCCTTTGAAGAGCTTTCTTTTGTCTTTATATATTACTAATGTTTTTAGTACCAAAAATATAATCTGCTCAGGAAAAAAAGGAAAAAACTTGAGTGTTTCGTACATGAAGCAGTTACAGCTGCCATTTCTCATCTGTTTGTTACTGGGAGAGGACCTGGGGGACAAATGCTGATGTGAGTAAAGATCAAATCTATCTGCAATTTATCTCATGATGAGTAGTAGTAGCTCAAAATCAAATTGCAAGGTCAATTCAACCTTGCAATTTACGTTCCAATTTGATGTCATGAGTTTTAGCTCAAAATCAAGTACCTGCCAGCTGATGATGATCCAGAGCATACATGAAACTATGTTCAAAACATTATCTAGTTTTAGCATACTATCTAGTTTTGGGTTTTGCAGCATTATGGATGATGATGAGTGTAACAGAAAAGTCTAGCACTGGAATCAGAGAGAGACATAGCTTTGATTGAATGAGAGACAGAGAGAGTCTTTTTGAGTTTTGAATATAAGGTGCAAAATTTGAAGAACATGGTTGTAGTTGTGATCAATCAAGGCAATCAATCAATCACTGGTGGGGGGATCGGATTCTAACCCAGTTCCGTCAAAATCCCAAGTCCAGAGGACTAAGCCTTACTTTGCTTCTGGTTGGGAACTAATTTAAAACTCTGATCATGATTATGAGCACATTGCAATAAATAATATAAACTTTTTGAGGTTGCTGTATAACTATTATGATCCCCGCAATATATGTAACAACTGCAAGGATCATTATACATACTTTAAAAAATCATGTTGAATTCTAATACTTCAGATTTTTACTTCAGTTTGCAATTTGCTCTCAATTTTTTGCGATTTCTTGAGAGTCATAATATGTGTCTGTTTCAGATGAACAGCACATTGATAATCAGATGGGGCTAGGAGAGTTTGAAGTTTTATAGCATCAAATTATGCACAACTAGTGAAGCTTATTTGATTGATGTTTTTAGAGTGTTCTTGATGGTGGATGTTTAAGGGTATCATGTCATATGAGCTCACCCTTTTAGTGTTGTGGGTTGCACCCTCAATTCGAAATCTAAGCCTGAGTCCAGAGCTACCCAAGTTTCATTAAGTACAATCCATTTGAGACCACATTATTTTCTTATGCAAGTTCTATCTAGTATGTATGAGTCTTGACGTGTTCCTTGGTTTGCAATGTTCAAGGAGTTGAAGTCCTTTTGAGCCAAACCCAAACCAACACCCTTTTGGTGGAACTAGCACAAGAATTGGACTTTTGACACCAGTCTTTTGTTAGAACCGAAACCAAAATAGTGAAAACCAATTTTTGCACACACATGTAACATGTTCATTCTTTCAAGCAATTTCACCAATATCCTTTATGTGAGTATCTAGAGGTGTTTATTAAAGTCAACATCATGTACTAATTGTCTTTCTCAATCCCCAACCATTAACATGAAAAATGAGACAATATAAAATAAGAGATAATTTTAGTGGAACCACCTTCATCATTCATTATAGCCAACCAATCAAGCACAATCATTCTTCTAATTGTGGGGAGTCTATAGTGTACATGGAATCAAACCTGATTTCCAAACTGCATTTCAAGGTTCTAAAATGTGTCAAAACTTGATGACAAGGTCTTTAAACATTTGTAGAACCAAGTTCAAATCAGTGTTTGCCAGTTATTGAGTTTTGACTCAATTATCAACCCAGTTATTAATAACCTATCAGCCTGTTATTGTTTTGTTTGATAACTAATTACATTGATAACCACCTAGGAATGAATTTTCAAAGTCTATCTAATAACCCACTTCAATGACCTGATTATCCTCGAAGTCGGTTATCAATCTTTAAATACTAATTAATAAATTAATGATTTTGATTTTAATCTTTTAAAATGCCCTATAACTATTGTATAACTGGCTGGGTAACTAGCAATTCTCAACTTGTTATTTGAAAACTTACCCCTTACACTTCACAGATGGTTATTACCCATAAGTTTTTTATAGCCTACCCAACACCTGATTTTTTTATATTGATATTGGTAACTCACGTGGTCTCACAAAACAATTCAAAAAACTAACCTGCCCGTTGACTATTAAAATAAATAATAAATAACTTACTAACACTAGTACAAACTTGAACTTGAAATAATACCTACCAAAACTCTTTATATGTCAAAACAAGGATTAGGAGTTTTCATAATTGACCAACACTAATATCAACCAGTGTCGGATGGCTATTAAAAATTGCAACAAATGCCCCACACTAGTATCAACTCTCTGAAGAACAACAACAACATATGCTTTGATTCTGATGTTTTTCAAATACCCAAAACTAACCATCTTTTTAAGAAATATTCAAAGAATCACTCCCACACTAGTATCAAATTTGTGAAGATCAATAGCGAATGTGATCAATGGACCGCCTGCAATTGATGAGGAGGTTTATTAGTCATGACTCATAGATGAAGAGAGAATGTTGACTTACCCCATCTCCTACTGCTACATACAATCTACTACTACTACTACTTTCCTTCATGTCCTTTGTGATAGATTATACTAATAATGTTCTCCTGGGTTTTTGTCACGGAATGTGTCACATTGTACCCTGTAACAAAGGATTGACAATGAGTGGTGTCATGGGCAGCACTCTATATCAAACTAAGTTGTGATGACCCAAAGTTCTATAATTGGGGTAGGCTCTGGTCATACGATATGTCAAACTGTGACCCTTCTCAAGAATTGACAAATGAATAGATTGGTAATCTTGAATCTTGACTCTTCTTCGAGCTATTCATTTGTGGAAAATGCTGAGAATAATAATATAGGATCATGAGCTTTGTCTCTGTGATATAGCAGACCTGAACCCAATATTGCTTGCCGAGTATAATAGAGACACAGTCCTTGCAAAGACTGTCATTTTTTCCCCCACCCATCCCGCCAACCCAAATTGATAGTAAAACTTTGTTGATCTGCAAAACAACTTTTTAACAGCTGCTGGGTTTTTGTGTCATTGCACAATGTCCCACGTGCCCTGCACTAACTTTACAAACAACAATACATGCATATACGCAAGAGCAATCATGAGTGAAAGGAATTTGAAAACAACAATCAAATTGTTTAACAACACACAGTGCATGTTCATAACCATTCTCAGATTTTGGATATAATCAATGCATCAGCCCTGGGTTTAAAACCCCTGTGTTGCAGTCAGCGTTTTCTTTCCTGGCAAAATGTTCCTGTCTTGATATCTTATTTATAGTCAGATTTGGCTAAATACTCTTCTAGATGATTGCCACTTTGACTACATGATGTAATCAAGAGAAAAACACAGTTCCAAGTTCCAATATATTGAGATATTTGAAGCCACCAACCATCTGTAGCAGACAATTATAGGATTATGCTTTTGACAAGGGAAATTATCAGAGGACTAAACTAGTGTTGAGCAATTACCTGATTCGGCAGGTTAGAATTATCAGTTCTGATTTTGATTAGTAAAACCAAATCAGAACTGGGTCTGATTTTTGGAATCGTTTTTGGACCCAGAATCGGAACTGGGTTGTTCCTGGTTCTATTTTATCTGTGAAACCAGGATCGGAACCAGAATTCTGTGGCAGCTTCCAGACTCAAAAAAAACTTGCAGAAGAAAATCTATTTGACTGTGTCACCAATTTTTTATTTACCAACTCCTATTGGTACAAATCAGTTTTATGAGCACAAACAGACAATGACTAAAAACCTGACTTTCATACACAACCCCGGGCCTATCCCATCTCTTTGTCTCTATACTTGTCAAATTGAAAAAGGTGACAATGTTCGTGGTGTTCATGGTTTTGTTGCTGTTTGGGTTTTTCTTGTTGGTTGTAATGGATTATAGTTCAGTTTGGGTTTGCTCAGAAAAAATTATTCAGGATTTACAGATTCTCAATTTTTCTTCTTTTCCCCTTGAAATTGAGGAGTACGACTTGCCATTTGAGCCATATCCAAGTTCAAGTAATGTTTTCCCTATTCTTCTTCTATATGTTCAAGATATGAAATGAATTAGGAAAGAGCTCTCTTGTTAGTTCTAATAAAGGCTTCTATTTGCACCCGTCACAAGCAACTTGAAAGGCAAAAAACAAAAGGTCAGAAAAATTATGCTCATCAAAAGAAATGCAGTGGGAAAAAAAAATCTCATCACATGGAAATAAAAATTAAAAATTTAGCTTGTAAAAATAAAGTTCCAAAATGTATATTTGCCATTAGATGAGGAGCTACAACAAACCAGCACCTGTAACATTGTTCCGGTTGGTACCTTAGCCCTCTTGAGTGAGGCCTCTTAAAAGCCAAAATCAACTTGGGAAACATTAGAATTGGATCTTGATTTAATCTAATAGTTGAATATTATAATATTTAGAAGCAACCCAAGAAATGTAAGGATTTTTAGTTTTTATCATGGCATCATTGTAAGTGTTGCCAAATATTGACCCAAGGCCTAAATGAGGTTAGGAAGACATTTTTTCAAATAAGTTATTTGTTAAGTTGTGAGTTAAGAAAAATAATTCTTCTTATTCTTTGAACCCCAACCTTTCTTTTTCTTTTTGGCACATGTTTTCTAGAGCTTTTGAGCACTCAATGTGTATGAGTCAAGGTGAACCACCACCTACACTAGTTTCTTCATCTTTCTATGAAAGGCCTCCTACAGGCTATGTTTAATCTGAGAATTGTTAAATTTGAATTCAAAAACCCTGATTTAGTCTAATGATGGGATATTTATAATGAATAGAAATACCTCAAATATTTTTGGGGTTGTTTTTTTGGTGTTGTGTGGTTATTTAATTTGTTTGATAAGTAGCAGTTCCAACTCCTTAAATTTTTCTTTAATCAAAGAATCGTTGGTTCCAGTTGTTTCAAAATAAGAGAACGACCAGTTTCAATTATTTTGGAAACAGAGAACCACAAATTCCAGTTATTTTTTAAAAATTAAAAAATTGAAAATTTTCATGAAATAACCAATAAAGTACCTAACCATCATGAAGATGTTTTTTTTCTACTACTCCCCCCCCCCCACAAAAAAAACTGAAAACCATGATCATATAACAAAGCTAATTCTTGTTTGGTTTGGTAATTGGTTCTTGAGTTTGAATGGTTATCAAATTGGTTCTTGATTGAAATTGGAAACTTGTATACTACAAATGTGAGTGTCATTATGTTCAAAGGCAATATCAAAAATTCAAGGCAACAATGAATTGGAATGACTTGCACTATTCAGTATATGGTAGTGTAAATGTGTCTCATATTAATCAGTTGTGTGGATTCCCAAAAATTTAATTTTCTTCTTTTGTAATGGGCATTTTGGATTGGCCCATCACAAAAAAAATATTCATGAAATTTTGGACAGTCCCAAAATAGATATGCTGTACTCTCCTCCTTTGGGCTCCTTATTACTCTTACAAGAGTAGAACTTAAGGCAAAGGTGATGGGCTAAAGTGAGCAGCTATTGCAGTTGCTCTTGGTTTTTGGACATGAAAAGTGCACCTTTGAGTGGGACAATGCTGGAGCTGCCACCAACTGCTTTTGACCTGTTGGACTTCAACTCTTTTTCATATCTCACACCCATATCTCAAAACTCTACAAAACGGGAGAAAAAAATTGGATTTCAGGCCGAAGCTTGGGATTTGGATTTGGACGAGTGCCTTTTCCTACCTTTCACTTTTGGGCGTTGCCTTGGCTTTGGACATTCACAAAGAGAGGTCCCTGTGAAGGTCCATAAGAACAACCAGTACATAAATACCAGGTGATCAGCAAAGCTTCTCAAAACCTCGACTGCAAGTTGGGTGCAAGAAAAAAAGATAGACAAGTTTGGTGAAGATAATAATAAGTCAGGTGGTATCTACTATTCATGGTGTATATAGAAAATCAAGAGATGCACTGTGGGGATCTGTTTGAACAGCTTTTCTGCAACTGAATACTGCCAAAGGCTGGCCTTTGAATTGAAATGGGTTGTCATTAGCTTACTCAAATGCTTTTGTTTGCCACAGTTTGGAGCCTATTTCATATCATGAATCTTTCAAGAGTACTCTCTCTCTCTCTCTCTCACCATAAATTAGCAGCAACAATTTGTGCCAGTTGATTTACTTTTTGCAGAGGACTCTCAACTAAAACAAAAATTCATCATTAGATTCAAAGATATTGATGGACTAAACCAGTTAGTATGTACTGGTGGGTGCTTTGCCTTGCAAACTAGTGGAGTAAAAAGGAAACCCTAAGTGAGTGACACTTTCTCCCAGGAATTTTATTTTTCTCATCACTAGCTTCCAAAAACTGATTATGCTTTCTTCTTTCATCAAGAACCCCCAAGTGCCCATTATTGAACTTTGGCTTTATTCAGAGGGACAGGAATACGGCACCACCCATGATGGACAATTTGTTTAATCTGCTTTGCGGGGAAGAAATCTTTTAAAACCCTATCTGCTACCTCCTGTACTACTACTCTAGCAGCATGGAGAACTTCTGTTGTATTTTGTTAGAAAGGTAAAGAGTGCAAACCAAGGGGAAAAAGTTTTGTCAAGATATAATAATAACCAAATGCTTCTTGAAAAGCTCTGCCTGCAAAAGTGGAGGAAAAAAAAAACCGAATTTAAACTGCATCCTTCTGCCTGCACCTCTCATATCTCATCAGAAGCCCAACTTATCATTACTTCTTTTCTCACATACGAGGCTATCCCCACAACAAAAATTTCCTCATACCTCAAATTTTGACATGCTAGTTTTAGCTTCTTTGTCAGATCAGCAAGCTGAAAATCTTTGTCAACTTGAATGTCAGACTTTAGACTTGCCATTCGATGGGCCATTTCATTCTTCTACTGGGTTTTGGATTTGAAGTATTACCATGGAGATAAGTTACCACCAGTGTTGGGTGGTTCTAAAGGTTGTTGTACCAGATCCCTCAGTTCTGATTCTTTTAGAATAAGTTTTAAGAATTGTCCCGATGATGATGATGATGATGATGATTTTAGATTCAAAAAATTTGTCTGATTTTCAGGGGGGTGAAAAGAGAGGATCCTCTAGTTTTTGAACAAGTGGAGTGATTCTCGTGAGGTTCTCATGGTGACAACATTTGATTCAAGGGATTTATGTGTAACCATTACGTTACACCTGCCTGCTTGTGTGAGAAAAGACTAATGATTCTTTTTTTTAGTTTAAAAATGACACATGCCAATATGCCTTTTGTCAATGTTTTTAGTTTTAAATGCATTGACATGTTCAAACTTTCAAAAAAAGTTGTCATATGATTTTATTTTGTTTTCACATGTGAAGGCATGGCCAACTCGTACTCTTTGATATCAAGGTCTTGATTTCAAATAGACTTCCCTTATCACTCTTTTACCTATTTTTTAACTTTTAGTGTTTATTAGGTTGAGGACCAAACTCGAGAGTTAACTTTATAATGCCACCAATGTCAAGATTGGGGTCAAGTGATATCTTAGGCTATTCTTGAAAAGGTGATTCTCACCTAAAGTGAGAATTTAGGTGAGAATTGTCAATGTTCACAATGAAAAGTAGCTTGAAATCCTTTCCATTCTCACCCATTTTGTGATACCCACCCAACATTGGTTAATACCAAGGTGGGGGCGATTCTTTACTTTCATGAAGAACCTTTAGTTTCAATTTTTAAAAATAAATTACAGTGGTTTTGGTTCCACACATCCAGTTCCACATAAATCAAAATAAAAACAAGAATTTGGTTCCATGTTTGATTTTTCAAAAAAATAATTTGGTATTATTATAATATCAATTTCGAATATCAAATTTGATTCCGGTCTGGTACTAAATAACCCAAACTGGAACAAATGGCTTATGGTTGATCAATCCTTGGTTAGCCTTGAATTCTAATTTTTTTATCAAAAAATAAAATTCAAAATCCTCTTCTTGGTTCCAATTTTGGTTCCACACATAAATGAAATTATAGGTTTAAATATTAATAAATATAAATTGTAATTGCAATTTCGAAAATAATTCAAAAAATCAAATTTGATTCTAAAACAATTTGTATTAACTGAAACTGGTGGTTTTAACCTTCCAAACTAGGTACCCACCCAACAATAATATTATCATTTTGCAAGTTATAATTATTCGTTTTGGTTTTTGGTTAATAAGAACCAAACTAGAACAAGAAATAAATCTTGAGAAAGAAAAAGACTCTAGAAAGAGCAAAGATTTTTGTTAATGTTTTGAATCACAGAAATGACTCTTTGGGTATTTATAATCAAAAATAAAATTACCAATTTCACCTTATTTCAAAAAAGGTGAATAAATATCATACAAGACATAGACAAAAAAATGAAAAAAGATCATCTTTATTTGTTCCAAAAATTTTGATCATCTATGATCCTTAATTGAATGTTATTTTGTCAATTTAAAATCTCAAAACATGTGCAAAGTTGTTTTTTTCCCAAACTTGAAAAACTTTAAGTATGACTAATGTGCTATGACATTTGAAGTTAAGCATTTTCAAGCCTTTGTTAAGGTGCACAATAGTATTTCACAATAGACATTTTCACATTAATGGATGACAATTGGACAAAACTTCATATTTAATTACATTTAACAACATATTCAACTTTAATTTTCCACTTTTTTTGTGTTGAATTGGAAGTTGAAATATCGTTTGAGGTGAAAATTTCATAGTTACGTTAGCTATGTTTTATTTTGTTTCCACAAGATTAAGCAATAGAAGACAAACTAGGATCATCACTAACAAATGTTGACGAGAATTCAATGTGTTAAGAGTGGTGATACAAAACAATGTTTGCAAAGCGACATCACACTATGTCACATTTTGACACATAAGAACTTATATTTAACACAAATGCATCATGTTGTAAGGGTTTAATAGTTCCCCTAAACTTGTAATTTTTAAAAGGTGAATCATGCTTAATAATATAAAATGTGACTAGAAGTTATTCTTCACCTTTTGGACTTTTGAACCAAACTTCGCAAAATTTTATTGCAACATGAATGAACAACTACACAATACTATAATCACCACATAAAACCAATAAATATATATTATGTTCTACTACCTAAATTAACAATTACCAAAAAAATGTCATAACATAAAGTCTCCCTTGTGATGGTTCTGGCCATTGATATTTTATTGGATTTTTGTGTTGTAAATTTACTTCACTAGTGGGAGAATCCTTCACATGTATTTGTTGCCTTAACCATGCTAGCCTCAACAAATGGTACTTTGACATATATAAATGTTATTTTATAATGCATGTTGAAAACATTAAATGTATATATATTGCATGTTGAAATGCATTTTGATGAGTAAATTACTTTTTTGGCAATGAGGTGTTGGATCCATTTGGGTACACTACAACATGTGGTAGGAATAGCACAAATCCAATCCATTGAAAGACCAACCCACATGCACAATATCTCTTTAATCTAAGATGTCAAAATTTAATAACCTACTTGGATGTTTGAAATTTTCATCCAGGTTCACTATTAATCCTTACACTTTAAACTATCTTTCTTTTTTTGGTCCTTTTCAATTCCCATTTTATGTGGAATTGGAGATTTCTTGGGGATTGGATGATTGCCTTCGTTTCCTGTTCTGTTTGGCTTGAATGATGAGGATTTGCTCAAAGAGATATATTTTTTGAACTACATTAGGTATGTCTATTTTGGGAGTGGCTAAAGCTTGCTCAGCACAATTAGATCACTAGGCACTAGGCCATGTGGATACTTTCTATTTTAGGAATCTATTAACATAGGTTTGCTTTGGGTGGTGATCCAATCAAAGAGGTCCATCACCAAAAGAAAAAAAAATGTCTGCACCGTCCCCCACCCCAAAACAAATTCATACTAAATTGTGACTAAAGAGACAAAGTCTACTAAATGTGACTAAGCAACAAAGAAGCCTGACTTCCGTGGTAAGGGGCTCAAAATTGAAGCCTTATTGTCCTTCAAAAGAGGGAGAGAGTGGGGGGTGTGCGGGGGTTCCTATTTTTTCCAAAAAATTATTCAAATTTGCAGTAAAAAAAAATTCCCTAAAATTTCTCCTATTTTTTCTCAAAAAAGTGACAAAAATTTGTGTAAAAAATTTTACTACTTATCATACTCATAATATATCATTTCATTTTGGACAACTAGAATTCCCATTTGGAATTTTGTTCAATTTCCCACTTTTTGCAGAATGGAATTCTTTGGGCATCGACATGGGGATCGAGAAAGTCAGGCTCTACAATTGTGTGTGAGGAAAGGAAGCTGCAAACTTGGAAGCTAAGGAGTAGGGATCAATTTCCATGTGATCCACCAAGTCACTGCACCCAACAACA
>Ga0116229_10004478_pt1 | contig 22885 bp, 13 predicted proteins | sample S1TSphgellanicum_3_FD_87313 | JGI IMG/M metagenome (GOLD analysis project Ga0116229, IMG submission 87313) | Host-associated microbial communities from peat moss isolated from Minnesota, USA - S1T2_Fc - Sphagnum magellanicum MG | ecosystem: Host-associated > Plants > Peat moss > Unclassified...
GACATCACAAAATTGAATATAAAAAAACACACTGATTGTGGGTGGGGCTTTTAACGAGCACAAAAGATTATCAAATTCGCAAATTTCTCAGAGATATTCACACAAAACACAAACCCTCTCCCCCCCCCAACATGCCTTTTAAAAAAATTCAATTCAATTAAATTCTCAATACCTAGGCAAGTAGAAGAACATATTTGTAATAAGCAAGTTCAAATGTAATTTAGAAGTTCAAGGTTCAAACTTTAAAACTAGTGTGGAACGGTTCTTAGAATGCGGGACATATACCCATCGATTATCAACATGGGTAATTACCCAATTACTCAATAATTCTCAAAATGTTCAAAGAATCGGATTTTTGCATATATAACCGTGGTTCTCAAAAAAAACAAATTAAATCTCAAAGAACCATTGGTTCTTTGCGAATTCTTTCACGAGAACCGCCAATTTCAGGAACTTGTGTCTTTGTCTAGATGTGGCTAATTCAATTATTTTTACTTCAAAAATGGGCGAAAAATATCCCCCTAAGAATGACCCAAATTTTTGGTTTAAATTTATTTATAGGAAAAAAAATTCACCCAATATATATATATATATATATATACTGATGGGGAGGTAGGGTTTAGGGTTTTTTGTTTTTTTTGCCTTTTGATTTTTCCCTCATTTTCACCAAGCAATTGCTTGGGAAGGTCTAAATGGCAGTTGGTCTTTTTAGCTTCAATGAGTGGCCTCATGATGAATGTAAAAGTTAAGTTTCATGATACCTTTATCATGTACAACTTTGTCTTCATTGTCACAAATAGTCTTTACTCCAAAACAAAGGCCTTTCAAAAGCATGAGTATTCTTGTCATAACTTTTTGAGTCCTGGGAAGGAAATGTGAGAGAGAGAGAGAGAGGGGGAGATGGGGGCAAAACAATACAGTTATCCACAGAGTAACCTGTCTTCACCCTGTCTTTGGGCCTCCTTTCACCCCCTATCCGCTCTTTCAATGGTATCCACAAAGTAAGGACATTTTATTAAATCTCAGTATGAAATGCTCAAACTCAGCATTCAATGCAGGAGATTCGAGATTGTGAAAAAAAGAAAGAAAAAGAAAAAGAAAGGAGTTAATGCCCAAGGAGTGGGGTGTTCTTGAAATAAGTGCTCACAAAAGGGCAAGCCATGGGGGTTGCTTATTTCAGGAATGCCTCACTTTGAAGGCAATATGTGACATAAAGCATTGGCATACATTTTAATTTAATTTTTTTATACACAAAAAATATCATGGGGGAAAAAAATAAAATTAAAAGAGGTTGCTACAAGTCGATTATTTGATTTTTGATTTTTTACAAGGTTATCAAAAAAAATTGGAATTTGTGACACATTTACATATGTGTAAGTTTAAATTTGTTTATATTTGCACAGTTTTATATTATTTAAAATTCTAGTGATGATGATCTATTGGAGCTTGTTGAGGGAGGTTGACTTTAGGTTTTATGAGTCATCCTTTTTTTTGAATGATAGTTTTAGTATATGATTTCATACTAGAACATTGTCATATTTGCTTTTTCGTATCATTCGTTTTCAATTATCACATGTGAAAATTAAATGATTTTGTCTTCTCAATACAAATTTGTATTTAATTCAAGTCATATCACATTGAATAAACTCAAAAATATCTTGCAAGATGAATATTAGACAACACAAAAACATAAATTGGGAAATGCAACATGAATATCAAACAACACACAATTTATTCAAAAATTTTCATTCAACAAATTTGACTATATAATCTCACAAATTGTGAAAAACACAAATATTATGAGTGAACACAAACACAAAATTTGTCATAACACATTTGATCAAATAATTTCAAAAATTGTCATGACATCATAATTTTTAAAAAAAAGATCATCATTGATATAATTGGAAATGGTTCATAAACACAACTTGTGATGACATGATTTTTGATGCCAAAAATTTTAACATATTATTTTGTGGGTATTGATGAACATTTGAAATTTAAATTGTAAATCAAGCATTCACCTTACAAATAAACCTTTTGCAAATCCTAGATAAGCAAATTAAGACTTAAGGAACAAATGAAAATACATCAATATTCTAACCTTATGTCAATTGATTGTCATTGGTAATGTGTAGCAATGCAAGTGAACTGGATTTACATGGTTTTACACTTATGCATCCAAGGTTAAACATTTACACTTCAATTTACAAAAACATGAAAGAGAGGTTTTATACATGTACATTTACATGGAGGGTATGTTTTAAGCCACACACACACACATACATCCAACAATGGTTTGTTCTTATTTTTAACGAGGATTCGTTTGGAATTTTTTAATGAAAATTTGTTGGAAGTGTTTAGCTTTAGCTCTATGTAACTTAGCTTTCGAAACAACAAAAAAAAGGTTTTCATGTTTTTGCTCTTCCCATGAATGGGTTGTAATCTTTTAAACTTGCAAAAAAAATTGGCCTATATACTTTCAATAAAAAATTGTTATTTAAAAAGGAAGTGTTTACCAAAAGTTATTTGTAAAATGGAGATTATATTGCAATTGAAAAAAAAATCATAAGTAAACTTCTTCGAAATCAATATGATTTCATGTAACATGGAAAGGTTCTACAACTGTTTTTTAATGTCATTTCAAAATTAATGATGTTAGGATAGTTCATTTCATCTTGCTCCAACCCACATTAAAAACTCATGTCAATGTATATAGTAGAGACTTCAATTGTGATTTTCTTATTTATGAACTTTTCACCCAATTCTACTTTGAAAATACATTTTATTATTTGTAATTTTTGGAATGTTTAAACTATTGTAAAAAAGCCATAGTTTAAGAAAACCAACCAATGTAAGCAAAACAACATAAAAATTCATTTGAAATGGAACAATGATCCCCAAACATCCACTTTTATCCATAATAAAGTTATTTGTAAAGTTATTTTTTGAAGTTTTGGGTTTAGTTTTGGGCTTACTTTGTCATCTCATCCTTTGTTTTTAAATATCCTTAAAGTCCCCCAAATTGAGCACCTACATTCAAAACTAAAAATGACACCCCTTTGTCCCCCCAAAATGGATATTTAGACTCAAAAACTTGATATATTTGTCCAACTATTTGAATAAGATTTCTAGAACTTCCCATAATTGAATCAAAAGATATATGTGCATATGTTCAACCAAGCATCAACACACAAAACAAAGCTAGAAACTAAAAAAATGTTGTAACACAAACATCATTTTCCATATACTTGAAAATAAAGTGTTAAGTTCCTCTTCCTTAGCATTTAACATACAATAAAGCTAATTGAAATGTTGGAGCCACATGTTGGAAGTCCCATAGCTTTTCATCCATCATAAAACTTCAAATTTTCATCTATCCACCTCCTTGGTAAAGTTGCTCAAGGGAATTCTTTTTGGTCTAACCAAGTTTTTTTTAGGGAAAAGAGAAATTCGGATCATCTTCTCCTCAAGGGCCAAGTGACTATACTTCCACAAGGAAATCATCAAGGAAGTTCCAAGGCCTTAGAATTTTAAAGTTGAACAATGGATGAATGTGTCAAATTTCATTCCTTCATTTTTTCACCCTTCTTCATTAATTTTCATCCATCATACAACTTCAATTTTTCATCTATCCACTTTCCTAATCAAGTTACCCAATAGGACGAACTTGGTCAAATCATGTTTATGATGGTAAAGAGAAATTGGGAGCATGTTTTCCGTAAAAGTCTTGATTCCACTTCAACAACAAAAAAATAAAAATAGTAAAGGAAGTTGCAAGGCCTTAGAATTTATGAAATTTGAACAATGGATGAATGCATCTCATTTTTTCATTTTTCACCCTTTGTCTTTAGCTTTTTATTCATCAAATAACTCTAGTTTTCCCTTATTATTTCACTCAACGTGCAACTTTAAGTTTCAACTTTTCATCCATTTTGTAACCTCACAAAAAAATTAGGCATTTCACATAATTTGATGGTTGGTGAAAACTACAAATTTTTAAATGAAATTGAACTTCCTCAAAAAAGAAATCCATGAGCAACAAATACACTTTAAACATTCCACAACTAGGCCACTCCCAAGGGCAACACAACCATTTCCCACACATTTGTGTTGGGGAAAGACCATTTTATAATCAACACAACTATTTCCCACACATTTGCCTCAAGGAAAGGCCATTCCCAAACCAACACAACAATTTTCCACACATTTGCTTGAAGGAATCACACTCCCCAAAACAACACAATCATTTCTCAAGGAAATGTTATTCACTTTCCTTCATCTTACCTAGATGAAAATCATGTATATGACAAGAGGGTTTGAATTAGTGTTGATAGGTTCTTGGTTTTTGGAATGTTAAACCTTGGGGTTTAGGTTCTCATGACTCAAACCCAACCCAACATCCTTTTGTTAGAACTAGCCTTTTGCTAAAATAGAAACTTAAATCAAAACTTTGAAAACAAGTTAAATTTTTTAAGGTGACATCATTGAATATTTTTGAAAAGTCACAAGTAAATTGAACATTTAAAGTACACAATTGTTTTTAGTTTCTTGTAAAACTTGTTGCCTTCACAAATTATATTTTAAACTTGTTGTAGAATTTGATACCTTCACAATTTTTGATTTTAACTTGATTTTAAGCTGATTTTAAGCTGATTTTAAGGTTCTTGAATTTAATTTTAATTTTTTTCAAAATAGGAAATGTGAAAAATTAGCCACAACTTTTTTAAACATGTCAAAATAGAGACCGGAGGTTCTTTCAAAAAGAAAGAACTAGACAACACTAGTTTAAAAACATATTCTCCAACTTCCAAGTAAAAATACCCAACCATTGTGCCACACCATTTTGTTTAAACAAACGAATTCTAGTTATAATTAAAACACAAGTATAACTATTGTAAATGGGGGACAATTGAAAAGATTTTCAATATTAGTTTCCCATTGGGCGTCAATAGTGGGCATGCATTTACTTCTGCATTAAAGATTAAACTACATTTTATTTGTCACTATTATTTCACATTTATCATTAAGGACAGTACCCAAAACATAAATAAGTGATATATGATACAATAATCAACAAAGTTTGAAACTTTGAAGAAGAAGCAAGGAGAGTTGTTGAACCATGTTTTTCGCACTCTATATATGCATCCACCAACAATCACAAACCAATTGTTAGTTGAACAAATAGCCTTGATATGTTTCCAATTATTAACATGAATTTACTTGTGTATCTAAGTAGACAAAATTTTCATCAAATAACTCTTTCAAAATGTTAAAAAATGACTTGTTCAATCTAGGATGAGAAGAAAATTTGAATTATAATTTCCTTGGCAACCTTTTAAGGATCACCAAAGCAAACCCAATTAAACATTATTTGAAAGGTGGCAAGTCATCCTCTTATTGTGGTTTGCACCAAGAACACAAAAAGATTTGGCTCTTCACTTATGCAACCCATGGGGCCATGCCTTGTGATTTTGAACAACTTATAATGTGTCAACATATTTATCAATTATAACTCACAAAATCATTTTACCTAACATACTAAAAAGGTCTTTTTATATGTTTATAGCCATGGGAACTAAATATGTACCCAAGCCAACATAACCAATTACTTATAGAGCATTCAATTGATTATTCAACTTAGTAATTAACATTAGTTACTCACATTAAACATCACATGAATTCCAAGTTATATTTAAATTGTTACTCAGTATTTAAAAAATTCCTCTAATTATCAATTATATTGTTGATGTTAAGTGTGTTTTCTAACAAATCTACTACTATCAATATATTCGAGTGCATTCATATTTCAAGTAACCATGCCCTTTCCTTTTAACCGCATCCCAACTTTTGGGATTGTAATTGCATAGTTATAGTTTATTCAAAGTAGTTAATATGTATATTACAATAGTGAATGTTGGACATAAAACCATATTTTAAAGAAATGATGTTCAACAATGGCATTAGATTATTGGGTATCACACACAATTTATGGTTTTTATTGTTATGTCATGAATTGCCATAAATCCAACCAAGTTTGTGGTGCTTGGAGATTGAAATTAAATGGTTGTTCATATCTTGAAATTTTCATTTCCAAGCATTATTATCACTTGAAACTTCTAACCATTATGCCATAGTAATCATGTAATCATATGTATATTTAATTAAAATAAATCATCACAATCACAATAGCCCTTCACAAATATATGAATTCTTCATATATATAAGATGTAAGGAATTATAATCACCATAATTCTTATTTGATTTTGGTGCTTGAATACCATACTACACCTTAGCTTTCATGCCCATGGGGAGTTCATGATTCCTTAGATTTTGAAAAAAAAGTTGTGATTTGGAAGATCTTCACATACTACCAATTTTCACATGATAAATCTTTTATTTAAGGTATGTGGGGTATTGAGAAAAAAGTGAAAATATTAAATGCTATAGTTTACAATTTAAAAAATTAATCAAAAGAAGAATACACGATCATGATTCATGAATACATGGAGAGAGGAAACTATAAAATATTAAAAACTAAAACATGAATAGAAATAATTGTGTGCAAAAGTGAACATGCGCACTAATGTAGTTGCACACAAATGCAACAATTTCTTCTCATGGGAATTTAGTGCAAAATAGTGGTATCATCTAGGATTGTTGTTATTGGGTACCCATTAAAATATGCTTATAAATTATAACAAAAAGTGGATCGACACAACATTGAATGTGAATAGGAATGTAGTCAAACACAACATTGAATGCCAACATATAAGTGTAATATATTCACATAAATAAGTTTTAAATTACATAATTACCATGTAAAACCCTTTATACAAATGTAGCCTTATTTTTTTTATTGAATTTATTTAAAAAATTGAAAACCTCACATGTTTACTAATATGTGCTTTGTTCATAAACATTGTAGGCATGTGCATTTTCCAAATTGTCTAGTCCTACAAAAACCACAAGCATCCCAACTAGAGTTGATAATAAAGTATAAGTTGAATATGTTTAGCCTTCAAGTGAATGTGATACCTAACTTTTTTTTCTAAATTTGTGATGAAGGTAGTTACTTTTGGTCACAACAAGTACATGATGAAGAAATACAATTAATTTCTATTGCCAAAAATAGATAATAAGTTCCATGAACAATGCAATAATGGTTAAAAGATCTTTCTTTTTGGTGCATTTCCTTATATGGTTGATGAATTCCCAATGTTTGTGTTTTATTGATATACACATTGTTTACATAACAACATTTTTGTAGTAAAAGTTTTATTGGGTTCTTATGCTTACATGTCATTCTAACATTGCAACATGTATTTGAAATTCCAATGCATGATCTTGGTGTAATTTGGAATTTCCCAACGACACTCACACTCCATTAGATATGTTTGTTATTGTTTATTGTTTATGGGTGTAAATAAGTCATTTGTAATATTGACCAATGAGAATGTGCACTTTGATTTATAAAATTTAGAATGAAATAGAAACCATAACTATTGAACAAATCATGGCCACCATCACATACTTTATGATCAATAACCATATGCATTGCCGATTATCAACACATTTTAATAATATATATTGTGATGTGCCAAAATCTAGATTTTTTAGGTTAATCTACATGTCAAATGGTGGATCAACATTTGACATAAGACATGGATATCATCATGCATTTATATCTCCACATTTCTTGTTCAACAACTCTTCTACCATAGTGTGAAATCATTACCAAGGATAAATTCCATGTTGATCAAATGCACAATTATGATCATAAATGAAATACCACTTACATTATTATAGTTCAATTTCATTCCATAAACTTACTTTAGTGACCTTTTGTTTAACACAATGTAAGTGTGAATGTGTAATGTAGTTTATATTCGAGAATGTCACACACTCCCATACATTGTTGTATAATGGTAAAAGCCGAAGTTCCTTTCATGATACCACTATATCACCACCCAAGTGGGCCCCCTTTATACTATGGTGAGAGAATATGACCATGGAAGTGTGAAGAGCCTTAAAAACATATCCAAAGGCCATCCATAGAAATTCAAAAATCATTTATGTGTGGGCATAATTGTGAAATTTAATGTAAAGTGTTAAATGATTTTGCTAAAATGTTTAAACATGGTAGTATATTGTGATTCATATTAATTAGTTGTCTTGAAAGTTAATAAATAAATTAAAATTGTGATGGGCATTTTTGATCAGCATGTCATCAAAAATAAAATGAAATTTTGGACATTCCCAAAATAAATATGTTTGTTAATAATTGTTCTTATTAAGGTGCAAAAGGATGGTTTTAAAGTAAAACAGAACAAGCAAATCCATGTTTGAATTATGAACCAATGTTGGCTTTTGAGAAGAACCTTTGGATTAAATTTAAGCATTTTTTTAAATGAAAGGGTTAACCTTTGATCTAGTTTTTTTTTTAAATCTCAAAACATTGAAACCTTTTATCTGAGTTTTTTCTCTACCAATTTTTTAATTTTCAATTCCACATACAACTATTTAGTTAGCCTTTTATTCTAGGTCTAGTGTAGAGCCTTAGCTTATGGGTAGCCATGGTTGTTTTTGGTTTCAACATTGGTTACACATGTATATTTTTGGTTTTCATTATTATATAAAAATGACCACTTGAATCTTGACTACAATACTAATGCAAATTTGTTGTGACACTAAAAAAGGTGGACACATATGGTCTTTTTGCATTTCCCATTATTGTAATGTAACAAAAACTTGCACATCATTTGGGTGCAAATGTGTAAAAACCCCAACTTGGGGATAGTTCTTGCATGATTAACAAATCAATCCAACTTTCTAACATACATGATTCATAAACAAAAAATCGCACAAATTTTGTCTTTCCCAACATTTGAAGGCAATAAACACATAGTAAAAATTTGGGTGCAAGCATTGTGACCCAAACTTGTTGTCAACTCTTGGGTGCAAGCATTGTAAACCCAAATCATGTATTTAGTTTTCTAACAAGTTGCCGTGTGCACATGAGCCTTGGCCATTGATACCTTGTGAATTTGAATGATTAGAAACGAGATAAAAATAATGTATTACAATAAATTATAATGAATTGGAGTAAAGTGTTTTGTCATGGGTTTTTTTTATTGGAGACATAGAATGTCTTGTAAGGTTGAAAATTGGAAGTGTGTATTTAGGTTTTTTTCTTTTTGGGGCTTTTAAAAACAAGGTTGTTATTTCATGGCATTTTGGGTAATATAAATAATTTGGAATGGAATTTCAAATTTAATGAAGTGTTTACCACCTCTAACAATAAATGTATTCGATTAACATTTATGAAATTATAATTATTATAATCAAATTGTATTTACAAAATAATTAAGTTAACACATATAAAGGTGTAACCTATTAATGTTTACATAAATGCTAATTTAATATCTATAAAGGTTTGTCCAATTAGGATTTTGAGAAATAAAAATTTCATATTTATAAAATTATGAAAGGTGTAATGGTTTAAAATTTATTGAAATCTAATATGTTGAACATTTATAAAAATTTGATTCATATATGAAATTTAATTAACATTAGTGGTTGTCCTTTACTCCCACCCCCCCAATTCCCAATATAATTCCTTCTATAGATATAATTGTGAATATGTAATGAACAAATCAAATCAAGTCATGAACATGTGTAATCGAGTAGTAAACATGTATGTTAATTTGTCATGTCAATTTATTAAAATTCAAATATGAATGTTGAGTTTTATTCTAAAGTAAATTGAGGAACATAATTTGGTAATTTGAATGCAAAATGTATTGGTTTGTGATTTGTCCAATAAGCTTATGTTATTGTGGAATGGCATTGTTGTGTATGTGCATTAGTCCATATATGATATATTTGTGTGTTATAAATAGCTGTGATTTTTTTAAAGGTAAGTTTGAAATTTTGTAATGCATTTGATTGTGATGTTTCAATCATCGCATCTATGTTAAAATCTCCAATTATTGTGGTTGGGTAATTCAAAAGAATACTTTTTGTCATTTCTTCCAATGTAAAAATGGAAAATAAATAAATAGGTGGTTTATAAACAACCATGATATGAATTAAATCACGTTATTATGTAATATTACATGATAAATTGCATGTTAAGAGAAGTTGAGCAAGTAATTAGTCAACTAATACTCTATAAAACTAGTGGTTGACAAAACAAGTAGTCAAATGAATAGGTAGGTATAATAGGTAGATTTTTAAATTATTTTGATTTAGTTTGTGTATAAGTAGGAAGAGAGGAATGCAAATATACATTGGATTTTATTTATTTTTTAATTCTTATAAGTTTAACAACATGAATACACTTTCTTAGAATTATATATAGGTTTTTTAGATTTTTTCTTTGAATGTAATTTTTTTCTTAAACTTGTTACAATTAGGAAAATTCAATAAACTTGATGGGAATATAGAAAAAACACGTTAACAACGACTAATGCCATCAATAGAATTAGTGGCAAATATAATTTGATCTTTTGGATTACATAATCATCTTGTATTGTATATTCATAAATGGCATAAATGACTATAGATGTAATCATTTATGTGGTCATAAATACTACCTTTTGGTCTTGTGTGTATCCTTAGCATATTGAGGTCATATGTTGGTTCATTTGAAGTGACAATTTGTTTGATGTATTTTTTATGTGAGATTTGTTGGACATGTGAGCCCCTTCGAGTTTTTCAATGTCAAATGTGCCCAAAAGCTCAATTTTGAAAAAGCATGTTGCATATGTGAATAGTGAGTAAACTTGTAATTGTTGCAAGTTAGATTTTCACATCAATAGACTTATAGTTTGATGATTTCAAATTGAAACATTTACAATTTTTCGAAACATGTACTTGACCTTGTAATTGCAATGACCATTTTTTTGTTTTGATAATTTAATTAATAACTTGAAACCTTAATTGCTAATTAGATTAGCCCATTATCAGAACACTTAAACCTTCGAATACCCAATAACCATTCATGTTTGGGGAAAGGAACATTAATTTTAACTCAACGTTCTTGTATTTTTTTAAAAATTCGATAACTATGTTTGAAGGTTATAGCAGAATTTTTTAACAACCAACCCTAAAGGTTCTTTAAAAAGTAAAAAAACCACCCAACATTAATTCAAACCTCATTTCGGACATTTTATGATCATTGTTCACATGACTAAAAGAAATCATGATAATGTGGAAAATAAATAAACAACAAAATAAAACATGCACGAGTAGTACATGTAGGGTAACTAGGTAGGTATGTAGGTAGGTAGGCCATGTGGTTAAATCATACTTTTCCATGTGTAGTAATTAATATTAAAAGGTCAATTATTGATATAGTAAAATTATTTCAATGTTAAAAAGAATATAGTCTTGCCATTTTAAGTAACACTTTAGTCATCTCAATCAACATGGATTTAGTCATATTTTTGTCATAAACAATTAGTCTATTTTGATTGAGGCCAAATTGTCCATTGTCCATCATGACTGAAAATGTGACTAAAGTCATTTAAAAAAGACTAGGGTGAAGTCCTTAGTATGTAGTAATGATAAGTTCCCGATTTGCCCATGTGGGTGAATTCATGTTGTAAACTTTCCAAGCCTTCCCTTGCTTCCTTAAGGTTTGCAAATGTGTATGCCTTGTTACTTTTGTCACCAACAATGTTAAAGGGGATGGTCTTGCTTTGCACTTTAAACATTCACAATGTTTTTGCTACCATATCTTGCCAAGGCCATTGGGACACCGCCTATCTCATTAGGTTTTGTTTTGGTTGCATATTAACATTTGGAGTTGAAGATTCCATGAGTGGTTGTAAAATTGAAAAAAAAGAAGATAAGATAATATTAACAAGAGTTTGGTCATTTAATAGTAAAAAATTGTGAAAGGGATGATAACAAGGTTGAATGAGGAGCATAAGGAGCATGCAAGCTCCACCATGATATCAAACAAATTGGTGAAAAAACGTTAGCCAAATTAAAAAGATGATGATTTCAAATTTTGTTTGCAACTAGCTTAATTAGATATTGGTGATAACACAAGCCAAGCATTAAAAACAAGGGAACACAAACATGACTTGCATCAACTACATGCAAAATTTGAAATTGGTGAAAAGAAAAAAAAAAGAAAAGATCATCCAAAACCAAGATTAAAAATGTCATGAGAGAGACACATAAATGCAAAAGTTAAAACAAAATTGCAAGGGTGAAAAACTTAAAGCTCACCTTTGTCTAGGTCATTGCTAATTATAGAAGCCATAGGTTTGTAGAGGTTAAGGTAGTCACAACATTTGAAGGAACATTCAAGCAAAAAATCCAAATGGGAAAAGGTGTAATGACATGCCATGTTGCTCCTATTTGTTCCATCATGTTTGAAAGCAAAACAAGGTGTGCTATACACAATGGCCATGCCATTAATTTAATATCAAAAATTGATATTTATGATAAATTGGTCATATATATATATAATGTACATCATGTTGTTGGAGGAAAAAAAATCATTTTTTCATTTTATTTTTCATTTTTTTACATCACATTAGTTTTGAGGAACCCAAAAGGGATCTCACATTGAATGATGACATGTTCTAGGAACCTATTTAAACATTTAAATTCTTTAACAAACCAAAACCAATAGGGAAATGTCACAACATGATTTTTAATTTTTTGAAAATCTAATGATTTTTTTCTCCCCAAAAAAAGTGACCAAATAATTTCTTTTCATATTTATTTTCACATTTGAGTAAAATTTCAAACCAAAAAAAAAAAAAAAACTTGTTATGGCATGTGTATTTGGATGTTTTCAATAACATGATCACATTTTGAAAGAATTACATAATTTTTTGCATATGATGGGTGCCATAACCATTTTTGGAGAAAGTATTTTCATATTTAGTTTTGTGGTTATGGATTGGTGACAAAGTCCGTTGGGCTAGGTGCACATTTGAAGAGGTGGCAAAGAAAATAAAATGTCAAAAGATGAATGTGAATTTTTTACAACAAAACTAGGATGAATCATCCCGTTTTACAACCAAATTAGGATGAATCATCCCGTTTACAACCAAATTAGGATGAATCATCCCGTTTTACAACCAAATTAGGATGAATCATCTCTCTTAGTTGATAGGGGGCAAAATCTCTTGAAGCTACTATACTCTATAATGATTATCAACACAATATACTTGCCTTACAAGGCATGGCCAATAAACAAAATCCTAAACCCTAGAGGAAGCCTAGTGGTTTTCAAAAGGTAATGAATTGGGTTTTTTGGCAAATAATTTTGGCCAACTTATGTGTTGGGGTAGACCAAAGGGCAAATCTTCAAATTTAGGCCTCCAACTATTATATGCCTATATGCCCTATCTAACTTTTGGTGGGGTTTGATCCAAAATCAAAAAACCACCCAACATTGCTTACAACAAGTACTTTCATACCTTGGCCATTTCAGCACATGTCCATCGAATGAATAATTAATTCATTAAAAAAAATCATTTCAACAAATGGAATATTCGTAAATAATCACTATTATCCTTCACAATATTTTTTGATTTAGAAGAAATAATTTTTGAAAATTTTGACATTTCTAAAGATAATATAATTAATGTCAAATTGGCCAAGGTACTAGGGTATTTGAAAGTTCTAGAAATTTGTTTGACATTACTATTGAATGTCTACCCTAAAGCTTGGTGGTGCAATGTGGTTAAGTAGTGCAAAATTACTTGACATTTTTTTCCCACCTCAATTGTAAAAAGTTAAGAAATTTTTATTGAACTACCAAATTGAAAAAAGAAAGAAAGAAAGAAAGAAATTTTCAAGGTACTACAACAAGCTTGAATGTGCAAGATCAATTTTGTATGTAATGTTGTTATTATGTTATTAAAAAAAAAACATTTCTTTTCCTAATAAATATCTCACTCCTTTTCCCTACCCACATACATGACATGAAAAGACACATGTTAATGTGCCTTTTCATGTCCCATGTTATCTAGTAAATTAACTATTTTTCCCTTAGCCATCTATGTGGACATGAAAATGTCCAGGTTATATAATAAAATATAATAAAATTTCAAAATTGACATAAATAATGATAAACTATTGAAAACCATCTAGGGTTATAACCCTAAACTGGTAACCCTAAAAAACCCTACTTATCCCACAACCCAAATGCTGGAATTATCCCACCACCTCTCAATTGGTTTAGGTTGTCCAAGCAAAGGTGGGAGAACCCAATGACTTTGGCATCCTTTTAGAGATGAAGGTAGAGAATGGAAACAAAGTTGTAGATGAGAGAGAGAGGATGAAATGAACAATGAAGCCAAGTTAAAGACAGACATACTGGCTTCTAGTAAGGACATAAAAAGTTATTACCATGATTAGTAGTAATGGAATTATGGCAGTCTTTTTTAATTAATTCTTTCTGGATTAGCCATTTTTAGTGCAGGTTTAAACCCTAAACCCTAAACCACCTGTAGTTACCATGGTTAATTGATATAGGTCAATAATTGGTTCAACATTGCTTAAAGGAAAGCACATGATTCATTAGAACACAATTAAGTTAAAAGTAATGGGAATCAATCATTTCCAAATGAGCTTTTAATTAAGGAGTCTAACTCTAGTAACCCACTTGGATTATGTGAACCGTTAAACTCTCTTATTCTTCATTAAATTGCCCAGGTAATTAAGAATTATTAGTCTTGGGGTGGGTACCAAGCTGGAACCTTGGTAAATAATAGAGTTATCTGCAAAGTCAGGCGATGAGCGAGAACGGCCAGTTTGGGGCATAATAGGGCATCAAATCCATAACTGGGAATGAAATTTTCTTACAAAAGGAAATAACTGGGACCCAAACTAGCTTTTCCACCACTTTTGGTGGTAAACTGAGTTTCATCCTAATTTTTTCCTTTTTCCTGAGCGCCTCCACTGCTGCTACATATATTTTCACTGCTCCTACCAGCACAACTACTAGAATTACTCTCGAGCCTTGTGCATTAAATGCTGAGTTTCAGCATTTCATACCCGGATTTAATAAAAATTTCCTTACTTTGCGGATACCACTGAAAGAGGGGGATAAGGGGTAAAAGCCAATGAGATAGGGGGTGAAATAGAGGGTGACTTTACGGATAACTCTATTACATACCAATATATGTCCAGTGTCAATACCAACAGTTGTTACTCAGGCCAAGTGAACCAGTGCGGGGGCGGGTATTTTTATTGGCCTTGCCTACCACCAAGGCAAGGATATTATTGTATTTAGATTCATTATAGAGTATAGTAGCTTAATCGAGTTTGGCCCCCAAGTAGTGGAACTATATTTATAGGATGATTTTTGAAATATGATATATTTTGGCTTGTGTTGAAACTTGAGATTAGTTATAATAGAGTTATTATAATATCTTGGAAGGATTTTGGTTTCTTTTAGAGGATTTTTTTTTTAAAGATTATATTTTCGCATGGTGAAATATTTGACTTTCCATAATTCTTCTCTTGCCTTAAAATACTTTTTTAATGTAAATGGCAAGGCCACAATGTGACACGCCCGTTGTTTTCGTAAATACTTGTTGGGTCCAAGTATTTGGGAAATTTAAAAAATATAAATAAATATAAATATAAATATAGCTTCAAAGAATCAGTAGGTTTTATGAAAGAACCACCAAAGACTTGACAATTTTTTAGGTGGTTAATTGATTTAAGAACCTCAGAACCGTGGTTATATATAATAATTGGGTGTTTTCTTTTTGATGATCATAATCATATTTCAAAATTGGGTATGTGATTTTTTTTTCTTGACAACCATGATTATCAACTTTGATACTCATCCCGATACCTGCCTAGCACAGGTTTGGTGGAATTTCTAATACCCGCCTCATTCTCAAATGAACCCGTAGCCACAAGTGCACTGTGGTCATTGGAAGCCTATTATGATTTAGTTGTGGATGAACCTCAACTGAGTTTACATAATTTATTTTGTTAACCTATCCTTTACGTGATAAGTTCTTTTGGTAAATAAGTATCACTTTATTTATAAATATATATAAGTTTGGCCATGGTATCAACCTCAATATTTCATAATCCAATAACATATTGGTTTTATCTTTAATATAATTATCCATATGTATTGCGTTACATATCAAGCTTAAACAATCTTTATATCTAGAGGGAATTCAATGGTAACTCTATGTTGCAAACCCCACGAATAACACACCATTCACATATGGATTGTTAATTAATACAAAATCCTATGTGTATGGCTTGTTGCCACATGATGTTAATGGAATGTTTAAGGTAAATGATTGTTGACAAAAATCTAATGATTTTACAAGAAATAATGATATTACAAATTTACAAGAAATAGTCCAATGTTATGTAAAAGGTCCTAAAAAATCTTTATAAGTTGATGTTATAAGAACCATGTTATCTATTCCTTGCAACAATAATAATCATGCATGCCACCATCACCAACCTTTTTCTCAACAACAAAGAAACTTTGCATTAACATTGCACATGCCACCTATTGTTGTCACCAATCTTCATCTTCAACAATGAAGAAGCTTGGAATTGCATCATGGATTTGTTTAGGGCAACATCATTGAACTTTGACAATTGCATTGAACCACTCGATGAAGAAGATATGTTTATTGTCTTCAATCTTTCTTGAAATTAAAACTTTAAAACTTGCAAAACAACCATACAAAACTTGTTTGATTTGGAGTATTTGGCATAAAAACCAAACATAGAAATCAAGAAGATGTTAATGCATATTTGCAAACCAATGTCAACAAAGATTCTTCCATGAAGAAATGCAACAAACCAAAGAAGAAGCCCATGATCCAAAACTTGTACTCAATTGTTGAAGTGCATGCAAGGAAGCCAAGGTAGTTGAATTGGGAGCATGGAAAGACCATCACCTTAATCAAGGCTAAGAACGATGAACATGTTGCTATACTTAACAATATTGACCCATGAGATCACTTTGAAATTATTGTGATGAAATGGAAGAAAATATTTGCAAATGTAATGTTACAAAATTGCTCTAACACATGAGAAATTGCTTGGTGTGTAAAGAAAAATGGAAATTAGTTGTCGGAAATTTCAAGAATGTTTTTGATTATATGTCAAAAACATGACACAATGAAAAATATTAATAGATGGGCCAACAAGACAAGGTTACATTGCACCTCCTTCAATTTTTTAGCATGAACATATGTGATGACCAATTTTCAATATGTCTAATGTTCATGATCTCCTTAGTGACCTCATGAAACATAAAGAGGACATGATAAATTTGACTAGTTTAAATAAACATGTAAAAGGAATCAACTACACAAATGGACCACGAGCAAATCATAGTTACAAATCAGAAGCATATCATAATTGTGGACTTGGAACATATCCATTAGATGTTGACGATGACTTGTTGTTTCAAAATTATGTTGCAAGTGATCAAATTCTTTAGATGACAATGGTTCCATGGCCATGAACACTCATTGAGTCAATAATTAAAGCTCCTTGTTTCACTCCAATGGTACTTCCAATTAACATTCGTATGCATGCAACACCATAGTTAATGAATAGAATATTGAGGTGTAGGGGGTGGAGGATCAAGAGCCATAGGAAACACACATGTCAAATGAAAGTATTCATCTCCACATAACAACCTTGTAGAAGTGTTGCAGAAGGGAAGTCAAATGTTAGTTGATTAAATTAATCAAATTCATGAAATTAGTTTGATTTTGGAAGACAAGAATGTGAAAACTTATGAAACTAATATATAAACAACTAGATTATTTCAAAAGCAAAGACAAAAAAATCAATGGCACCCAAAGGATTTTGGTTGGTTCAATATAATAGGTCTAACATAAGTGATGAGTAGTTTGATTATAAGAGATAAGGGAAACTTTGATGGCAACAATAATTACCTTCCTCTAGTAAGGCTATCTAATAATTGACAATTGTTGAATCAAATTTTGATGTAGGAGAAAAGTTTAGAAGCATTACTCAAATGTATGAATTGAATTTTTTTTTTTGGTTACCAAAGGTAAATTCAATTCCCTACACATTTGTTTTAAAATCTCTTTTACCCTTTTATTGTGTGGAAGTTCCTTTTTCATTGCCAACTTTATGCACCGTGTTTCCAATGTTGATAGCTTGTGGATTTAATTGGACATCCACATTGTCCAATTTGATAATCTTCAATAATCTTTATATACTATATTAATTTTCAAAATGTAGCGGATTGTGTTAAATCTAACAAGTGGAAACATTTGCAAAAATGAAATGTTTAAATCAAACTTGGTTAGCAACTCATGAAAGGTTTTTTTTAGAATACTAAATACATTTTCAATGACAAAACGACCTCTCACTACTAAAATAATGTGTCCTTGCACACCAAATGCTTGCATTTGATTTTGAGTGAATTCATTAGTCCACTAAACTAAGACTAATGAACTACACCCACATTTTGTAGTAATGTTTTTTGTGTTTTCTGTTGAACAATAATTCAAGGATTGGATGATCTCTCTTTTCTTTGAAGGGGGTCATCATTCAAAAAATCAAAAGGTAGCTTTTTTCATCCAAAATATATGCAGGAAACTCACTTTGTGAACTTTTTTGATGTTAAAAAACCCATTGTATTGTGCTTTCTTGCACAAACTATACTTGTGCAAAACTTAGGAATCATTAACACTACATGGAAATAAAAATCACAAACAACTTAATGAACTTTTTGTTACAATCCACAACTATTGGAGACACAATATTATACCCACCCATTTTGTTGTAATAATAGTCTTTGACATATGCATCTTGAGGTTTCAAAATAGAGATGTGCATACCATCTATTTATCCTTGCATAGAAGGAAAACCACATCATAATCTAAACTCCTCCATGGCAATTGCCTTAACTCTTCCATTGGGCCAAGTAATCAAATCTTGATATGTTTCATTAACAACAAAGACAAATTCACATGATGCAAGCGACATATTGGACTTTCCAATTGCAAACAATTCACTATAGGTCAAAAAGTTAGAGCCATGTGCCAACTTGTAAATTGCACAACAAACTTGGATTTCTATTGGAATATATTTCCTATACTTTTTATCTTGTTTTTATTATTAATGGTCTTAAATGATTTGCAATATTGAACAAATTATGTTTGATTATACAAAAGTTCTCCACTCATCTCTTTTCATCAAATTCCATTATGAAGAAATTTGAAAACCAAGTTGTGCTCCTAGGCTTCACCCAATATTTCATAGATAATCATAAAAAACTTAAAGAAAATTTTAAAAATAATTTGCTTGCATTGTAGCAAAAGGAAGAATAAACCTTGAATCCATGGTAAATTTAGATATTGTTAGCGTCTTCACATCCAAAATGTTGAAAGCTAAAAGAATTGTTGCAAATGTTGTATTCTTGTAACAAATGAACCAATACTAATATGCAAAAGGTTAAGTTAATAGTGTCATTTTGTTGATCTGTGAAAATGTTTTAACCTACAACAACATAACACATATGTTCAAGCAGCTTATTCAATCATTCCAAGAAAGAAGCAAACATTTTATAATAAGTAGCATTCAAGAGGAGGGAAAAAAAAAAGGGAACAACAACACAAAGAAAAGTTTGAATTTTTTTGAGCTATGGTACTTGGTTCAAGTTGATGAAAAATGTTGAAAGTTGTGGAGGAGACTTATACACAACACACAAAGAGCAAATTGTTAGGGCTAAAGAAAAAAGAACAAGAACAAATACTAATTAAAACACAAAATGTGAATGTAGTGAAAATGTAAGAAAACTTTGATCACAAAAGCTGCATAATGTGTGTAAACATAGAATGCAAAAGAAAAATGAATGAGAGCTTTGAGCATGGAAACTTGGTAGAGTGCAAAATGCAAAGTGTCAATTTAGAATAATGAGACAAAAATTTAAGCATGAACTTCCAGAAAACACGAAAATAAAAAACCTTACAAAATTACAAGCATGAGCTTCAAGCATGAAAGCTTGGTAGAATGCAAAAATGCAAAACACCTATTAAGAATTTTTTAAAAAAAAACTTTGAGCACGAGCTTCCTAGAGCACAAAAAGAATGAGAGCTTTGAAAGTGAAAGCTTGATACATGGTACAATGCACAACTAAAAAAAGGCATGGCCAATTGAGAAGAATGAAATTTTTTTAATGAACGTGAGTATGTACTAATAGGTTGTTAAGTTATTATGATATTAAGATTCTTTGCCCAATAGAAAATGATTTTATTACTAGCCAACTAACTATATACATGCCCACTATGGGTATGAATGTATGAATCACAATACAAAATTATTGGTTGCACCTTCAATGTGGATGTTTGATACCTCCCAATGCTTTTATAAGTAACAACCACTTGTTGCCACCATTCCTCCTTTGTGCAATAAAACTTAACACGTAACATAGGTACTTTTCAATCTCCAATATGGTTGTGTGCATCAAAATTTTAAAAAAAGAAAAAAGAAAAAATAGAAATCAAATAAGGTTTTTTTTTCAAATTCTTCAAGTAGTTCCATTGGTGAGGATCCCCAACATTAATTATCATTAGATGGTGATCGTCCTAGGTGGGTTGTTACAAGTGGTGACCTAGGAAGTGCCTAGGTCTAGATGTGGCTCATTTAATTATTTTTATTTCAAAAAATGGTCAAACAATCCCTATATATAAATAAAATCATGGTTTGTTTTTTTTTTCCCCCATTTTCCCAAGAAAAAAATGGCCACAATTTTTTTGGGAATCAAATGGTACCAATGAAGCAACATATGTCTAATTATTTGAAGTCTAATGGACTTTACATGGGAATTTTGTACCAAGGGTGGTGACCATATGCTCCAATAGTGTTTCTCAAGAAATTTTTTAGTCGATGGGTTCAATTTTTCATGGTGTCTAAAGAGGGGATAATACACAATCCTATAAAATAAACATTATAAAATGTCATTTATTTGTAGATTGAGATAGACCCAAGAGAAAGAAATTTTCTTGGCCATAGTCCAATTACTTCTTATTACAAAGAATAATAACATGTCCAAGTTGAGAATGTCACTATGTTAAAAACATTATGTTGAGCTTTGTGACATACTCAAAATTTCAGATTTTAATGTACAAAAACTCGAGTCTCCATGCCTCCACCAAAATTCACTTATATATATATATATCCATTTTCACCTAAAATAGGGGACTAAATCACATTATGATCCCACATGATTTGCCATATTTGGCAATTGTAAGTGGCCATTTTTCTTTTGTGTTGGGTTGAGTTATTTTTGGCTATTGGGGATTTGTGTTTCATCAAAATTTCGGGGTTTTGAGGCAATGTGAATTCTTGTCCCTATATTTGAGATAATTGTTAGTTGATTCCAACCCTATGTAGTACTCCTTCACATTTTTAGTGTAGGCTAAGGCTGCACGGTGGGGGCATTCCCAAAAATAAGGGGCCTAACTCGAGGCAATAAGCAAGTACTCGGGTATGTCCTTCCCCCCCACATGTGGCCCTTAAGTTACCCGACTTAAAGCGTGAGACAAACCTTATCATAAGCCCTAAACACACTTAGATCATGACATGGACCACGGTACGTGTAAGGTAAGGACATAAGGACTAAAGGACCCACAAGGGGACCCTTTTGGGAATGTGGGTCTCACGGAGGAGGGAGCCAAATTTCCAAAACACCCCCGTTCGAGGTCCTAAGTTGTTACTCAATATAAAGATTTGGTAGAATTTTAAAGAGTTGTGATTCATTTGGGAACAAGAGGATGCACATTTCAATACGAGAAACCTTATGTGTAAGGTGCCATCATTTTGTTAAGGCAGAAATTTTATTGAGGGTAAAAAGGTGCCATCCACACATACTCTCAAAAACAAGTTCTTCTGACCTCTTATGATGAGTTATTAATTGTCTGAGAATCTGAACTAAAAAATCCTTGGATGTTTGCCCCATTAAAGCTTTTTTACATAGATAGAATGATAGCACACTAGAGAGAGAAAATGCATCATCATGTGAGTGGATCTTGCTCATGATGCAAAAACATAAAAAAAACCCAACCCTTGATTGAGTTGCAAAGAATGGATAGAAAGGGAAAATTTTGAAGTGAAAAAGAAAGAGGAAATCAATATCACTTAGGAATGCAAATATTTCACTGAAAAATTGCAGCAAATTGGAAATCATTAACAATATCAACATGATAACTAATGTACTACTATGATGGAACTGGCCTAGTTCCACAAGGGATTAAATTCTCTTCAAAAGTGGAACTCGTTCAAAGTGGATCAAACTTGTGTTGCTTACGAAGTGGATCAAACGAGTCGAAGGTGGTGTAAACGAGTTACACTTGGTGGGGTTTAACTGCAGTTACTACTCTTGGTGGGTAGCAATCCTTTACACTTGTGTGTTAGTTCCACTTGGTGTTCCCCCACCATTTATTGATTTGCATCACAAGTGGAACCACTAGTCCACCCTAGGAAAAGGCCCAAAGAATCACACTTCAATATGAGACCCAAACAAAAACCGGTTGTGTTCGTACTAGGGCTATCATATGGTGTTTGTCCTTCTACTACCTTCATTCCCAAGTCCTATATAACAACATAGCCTTGATTTCACCTCACCCTTTTGTCAACATAAAAACACTTGCAAAGAAAATTTCATAGTGTATTTGAAGGGCACCTGGATGGGCTTGCCTATAACCCTAATGGGCTTGCCTAGTAGTGCCTTTACCCCCCCAAACACAATGTGAAGGACCTTGACCATTTCATAGTACAACATTAGCCAAGGGAACTTGGGAAGATTATGAACTAGAATGAAAGATGTACAAAGAAAGATTTATAGCAAAACCCCAAAGAAACAAGGGGTGTGTCACAC
>Ga0116229_10004480_pt1 | contig 22882 bp, 20 predicted proteins | sample S1TSphgellanicum_3_FD_87313 | JGI IMG/M metagenome (GOLD analysis project Ga0116229, IMG submission 87313) | Host-associated microbial communities from peat moss isolated from Minnesota, USA - S1T2_Fc - Sphagnum magellanicum MG | ecosystem: Host-associated > Plants > Peat moss > Unclassified...
CACACACACACACACACACACAATAACAAGACACTCATACGCGGAGATTGTTTTGCGTATACGTGATGGAAGAGGAGGAGGAGGAGGAGCATGTGGAGCGCGCATTACTTAGAGAGAGCATAACCCAAGTAACGAATTGATGACAAATGAATGTCGTGAGCATGGATCTTGGAGAAGCAGCTATGACTGACTGACGGTCTCCATGGCAATCACAAATCTGCTTCTAGTTTTATAAAACTTCCCTGTTTTTTCAGAGTAATGGTGCGTCGTCATGGATGCCACCTTCCTGCCCATCCCTTCCAGGTGCAAACAAAACAGCAAATGTGCCTTGTGAGCACAAATACCCTTTTTTGTTTGGCTTCAATTTCTGGAAAAAGGGGCTTTTTGGGAGCAACAAAACAAAGAATTTACTTACCCAAATTCCCATGCCCTTGGAGACTTTTTTGTCAATCACTCTCTAAATTTGCAGACCTAGAAAATGAAGTACCTGCAAATTCAATCAATTAATTTTGTGTTCATGATTTCAATGCAAAGACTTTTTTTTAATTGCAAGGAATCTGAAACACCTCGTTGGGATGGCACATGATGTTCGGAGCATGTTGTTGGCAAAGTTGTTTTGATGTTTTTTCTTTTTTCCTTTGCTTTTGATGCCAATTCTTTCTTGATTTTTTTCCTTAGGTTTTGAGGCATAATTGTTCTTTGATTTTATTTTTCTTCACTTTTGATGCTGATTCTTTTTTTTAACCATGGCTTGTTTGCTTGGGGTTTTTTTGCAATTGTTTCTTGAGTTTGCTTTCTTTGCTTTTGAAGTCAATTCTTCTTTTAACCATAGCTTGTTTGCTTGGGGTTTATTTGCAAATTTTTCTTGAGTGTTTTTTTCTTTGCATTTGATGCCAACTCTTCTTTTAACCATAGCTTGTTCACTTGGGGTTTTTTTGCTGCCATATGGAACAAACACTTCATATGAGCATCTATAGAATTTTGGGAAGCATCATTGGGATTTCATAAATCGATTTAGACACGTAATGAAGTTTTGGGCTGGAATTCGGTGATCACAGGTGCTTGCAGTCACAACTTTCTCCTTACTGGCTATCTCCTTTTATATCTTCCTGGCACCATTCTTGTGGTTGGCTGGTCTGGAATCAGCAGCCTTTGTGGTTTATTCCCCACTGGTATGACAAAGAGCTTTATTTCCTCCAACTGCAATCTATCTTCCTTCATTTTTCCTTCTTGACCTTTCATAAGGCTGGTTGCACATGATACCTAGTTTTTCATGGTATATGTCAACATCACACTCTCCAATCTCAATGGTAGAATCTCAATGATACTAGTATTTTGTTTCAAATGGTAATATACAAGGCAACAACACACATGAAAGGGTATGTCCAGGAATAAGATCTTGCGCTTCAAAAAAGCCGCATGCTCTGTGGCTTGTTTTGAGTATAACTGCCCATTCCATTCATGCAATCTTTCATGTAAACTTTTGTTTCCTGATGAGAAATGCCTGACGAGGATTTGTGCCCCATGTTTCCATGACACCAATTTCATAGCCTGAGTAGTGTCCACCCAAGTTTGATCAGGAATTCTTTCTGCACATAATCAGGATCTTCAAAACCTCTTTGGCAATCATGTCATAGTAGAAGACATAGCAATCTGTAGGAGCTGTCCAAGGAGTGTGAATCCCTAATTATTTTTTTGCTGATGGCATTGGTGGTGTCAACTAAAAGCAGGTTCTCTCTGTGTTTCTCCTGTACATTCGTTGCTGTGCAATTGACCCAGCTGACCCTGCTGTGTTTGGCAATCTGGCATTCACCAAGCACAATGAGCAAATTTCAACAGCCAAGACACCAAGGGGTGCTGCTTTGGCCCCAGCTCTTTCCAATCCTAGTCCTCGTATCCGACCAGATGACACAGATCAAGAGAGTAGAATACAATATGTCAAACAAGTACGTATTGGGTGGAGCACTCCCCGAAGCTTGTATTCCTTTGCCGGGCTTAGCAGGGTTTTCTGCTCCTGGTTGGTCAGTGATGACTATTGTTTTGACAAGTCGAAGCTGCAGTGGCCGGTGGCTGAGGACGACATTCTGTTCTGTACACTTTGTAATGCTGAGGTAAGCCTGAAGCCACAAACATCTGTTTTGCAAATTCCACTGCCTAGAGATCTAAAGCAGGACTTTTTGCCTCCAATTTTTGCTGTCATAGACATGGCCACCTGCAATGTACCTGAAAAAAATTGGTTCAACAGTTAGTTGATGAAAGTAGTGATACCTGCATTGCTGCAACTTAGACCTGTAGTAAGTAGTCTCTGGATTTGAGCAACTCGTATTATGATACTTTCAGGTTTCTTATTTCAGATCCAGATTACCAGTTGCAGATGTGCAGATTGGTAGATAACTGTTATGTAAGTGGATAGACTACTTTGTTTTGAGATATTTGACTTTGCAAGCCCAGTGGGGGTTAATAGGTTCGCAAATACAGCAAGCATTGCCGGAGTTGTGACAAGTGTGTTGATGGGTTCGACCACCATTGCCGGGTATAATGCCATCTTCCCACCTTCAGGCAACTCCTCTGCTCACAGTGCTGGAATGCCCTGCCCAGAAGCAGATAAAACAAGAAAAAACCCACACCCTAGATGAAGCTGGCATGACTGAGAGTCTCTTACCTGCACCATAGAAGATACCACCTGCCTCCTCCCAGAGGTTGGCTTTATATGGTCGCAGTCCTGGGCTTCCTGGTTGGTCCCACATTCCAGTACTTCACTGGGCAGAAGATTTCACTGCTCAAAGCTTCTCAAAACTTGACTGGGAGATTTGTCTATATGTGGTCACTTTGCCTGGCTGGTTTTTGAAATCCTTCAGAGCCTGTCAAGTAAAGAACAAACAGCTGAAAATTAAGTGTTCTGCAACCTTACAGTCAATCCCCTCCAGCAAATTCAGGGGCCAAAATCTGTCATGCATGGGTGCATTATGGGGAATATCGGAGAATCGCAGCAATCATGTGAAGAATATGGAACATTCTTGACTTACCTGTGGCTTGCATACCAGCAGCTGCTGGACTCACATTGTTTTAAAGGTAGATCCTGGTAGTTTCATGTCATTGTGGAATTCACAACACTGGTAGATGCAGAAGCCCATGTAGATCTTTTAGTGTACACAACTAAAAAGTTTCTTTATTGCATGGATGATCAAGCTGCATGGCTCTTCTAAGAAGTGACCTGTGTGCCTGATTTTACGTCCTGACAAATACCCGTGTGCAACAAAAAATTCTCCAGGTTGAGAATTTCCATGCTCACTGATGTGCTCAGAGAGAAAGATTAGTCAAATGCAGTCTTTGCAGGAAGCTACATCCACTACTGTTGTCTTACCCATCAAAAAGTCCCAGTTTATGGTAAAGTCTCTAGTCATCACAACTGGCTGAGATCTGCTTGCAGTTATGGCATAATTTTCTTGCAGTGGCTGAATAACTGTGTGGGCAGAAGGAACTATGCATCATTTGTGGCACTGATGGCAACAAGTCTTTTATTGGTAAGCAGTTTCCAATATGTCACTGACAAAGTTTTGTGTTAGATTTGACAGTTGCACAGAAAGAAACACCTTTTAGGCACCACCCACCAATCTTCTATGACATGGTGTCTGTCCATTTTGGAGTTATGAAAATAGCAGATGCTAAGTCAACAAGATCACTAGAATACTGGAAATGTACATGCATGTGGAGAGGGAGGTTGATGTTTTATTGGTGTGGCTTTGGTACTGAATTCTTCTTGTTGGGAAATACGCAGCTTGTCCTGGAATGGGGAATAGGAACAGCAGTATTTGCACGTTGTCTCCTGGACAAGATTGGGACCGAGGACCAGATTGTGAATAAGCTCGGGAGTGGCTTTCCAGCAACTCCATTTGCAATTGTTGTGGTATGTTATTCATGATACAAGATTTCCTTCAGTGGACTGGTTACCCCATTGTACTTCAAAGCAGTGATATTCTGAAAACACCACCATTCTGTCATCTTAACACTTTGGAAAGTAGGATCTAACTTTGTGCCTAACTACTGCCAAATTGCAATGGTGAAGCTGCATAATATGCAAATGTTTTCATTTATCCATCATATGCAACAGGATGGACATTTGTGCATGCAGGCTGTGTGTACAGTGCTGGCTTTCTTAGCAACCATTCCATTAGGGGAGCTCTTTTTCTTCCACCTCATACTCATAAAGAAGGTATGCTCTCTTTCATCCTCATGTTGAAATTGGCCTTGTAGTTAGCTAGATATGGGGACATAAGAGAATGGTTCACTAAAACTTGAGGCGTAGACAGCCCAGGCCATTGCAAACACACTGAAACCATCAGAAACAATCAGAAATGCTGACCTGCATTGTCATGATATCAGGGAATCACAACATATGAATATGTGGTGGCTATGCGAGCCCAAAAAGAAGCACCTCTGCTTGAAGAAGTGCACATTCCACCAACATCACCCTTAAGTCCAATTGCTATTGGAGTGAGTGATTCAGGCCCTCTGCCAGCTCCTCTGTACCATTCTGGCTGGTGTACCCCACCCCACATATTTGCAGAGCATCAGGCATTATTCCTTCCCTTTTGTGCCCATGCTTCTTGCTGCATGTATAAGCCCCTTGTTGTCATCTGCACATATGTAGGGGAGGTGGAGCATAAATGGTCATGAGTATAATAATCACCAAAGTTTCAGTAATCAGCTCACCTAGTAGCTAGTGAACATGTTGAAATGATGAGCACTATCATCATCATCCTCTATCAGTCCAACATCTTCAATGTTTATGGAGACAGACTGCGGTTTCACCAGTTTGTCACACTAGTCTGCGATTGGCCAAGTTCATTAGATGATTGCTTATTTTAGTCACTTTGCATTGGAGTCCATGTTTTACTCAAAGCAGGGAAGCCATTGGAAATGCGCTCTAATGCAAGGAATGCTTAAACTGTGGAATAATCTTGCATTTGACTTGGAGTTGAATCCAATGGGAAAATTTTGCAGGCTTGCCAGCAACTATTTGCTTGGGGACCTCATGGTGATGCTAGTCAAGCCGTCCAAAATGAAAAACAAACTGATAAGCCCAGTGAGAGGGTAAATGAGTCTGACCTTGTTGATGCAGGGGCTGCATGTCGACAAAAGCAGAATTTGGAAAATGTCAAAATCAGTGCTTGGAAGCTGGCCAAGCTAAATGCAGAGGAAGCTGCAGAGGCTAGAGCTAATGCACGCAGAAGATCATCAGTGTTGAAACAGCTGTGGCCTCATGACTCAGGAGGAGGAGCACATCTAACAGACTGCAGCACAAGCAGCAATTTGAGCAGTAGAAGTAGCTCAAGTGCTGGGCATGGGTTGAAGGATGTGCTGCACAGCAGTCGAGAAGAAGTCATCACTGTCATGGACCTACCTCATCCACTTATGACTGGCAGAGAGCCTGAATCTTTATGTCTTGCAGCTGACCCAGTTGAAGTGGGGTCCAAAAGTCCACAGAATCCCAACAGTGACAATGCAACTTGTACACTACCACATCTGATTTCCACAAGCATTCTACCTTCGGAGAGGTATGTCCTGTTGGATCAGTCAGAGTCATTTGCTGCTGATGGTGCCAGAGGTGCTCCTTTGGAACCCATGCATTCAGCTTCCATATCAACTGTACCAGTCATGACAACCACCTCATCTGCTTACCAAGGGGTATTGTTGTCAGACCACAACCTGATGCAGGAGACTGGTGCAGTGACTAGTCATAGCTCCAAGGGTGTAAGTAGAGATGGAGCTGATGCCTCGGTGCAGCTAGAAACAGGCAGGAGTTTGCACTACCAAGGGGAAAACATGTCTGACAAGGATCTAAAGAGAACTTCAGATTCTGGGAAATTATCAGGGTTGGACACAGTTGAAGAGGATATGAGCAGGAGGCCTGCTTGTAAACCTGAGATTGCAATCAGTACAGATACTAGCACCTCAGCTTTTGCTTCAGACCAAATCCATCATTATGGACAAAGGTTGGAGACATGAATGCTCCTGTCCACAAGTTTTGATGCTGACCTGGTATCATATGAGTTGGATCTCAGTCAATTGTGTGCCTCCAGATCAAATACCTCAATACTCCTGGAGTTGTCTGCCAGGGTCAACAGCAGTTCAGACTGCTCAATTCCTGCTGTTGCTTACTAAAAGCTTCTAGTATGATAGATGTGGGCTAAAAGAGATGGATGCCTACTCTCCTTGGAGTATCACCTTGAAAGACATACATGTGAACATGCTAAACACAATGTCAGAGGCGACAGTTCAACTTACAGAAAAGCCCATCAACTCTTGTAGTTTCTTTGAGGCCCCTTTTGCACAAAAATGCAGGGTAACAAGGTGCTCACCAGATCATTTTGCTGAAGGCCATTTGAAACATAGCTGATACAACACAGCCTCTGCAGCAAAATTGCACCTCCAAGTTTACTGGATAAGAGACTTCATGGAGTACAAAACAAGAAAAGATGGCACACCATTGGGCATGGTCTGTTCCAATATGGTGATATCATCACAGGAAGGAAGCCATGCTGGTATTGCATTGCAGAAGGGATGTGGAAGGAGTGAGAAAGGAGCAGCAAGAAGTTAATTGCAAGCCAATTTCTTGATCTCAGAAGTACTTACAAAATGCACGAACCAGGAGGAGGTACAAGATCAAAATTGGTTTGATAGAAGGCTTTGCCAATCAACAATCTCTGCAAGATTTCCAGTCATGTGAAACTCATGTCAAATTAAAACATCAATAATAGGATTCCTTTCTGACTAAAGTTAGCCTTCTTGTCCACTCTTGTCGTGCTACAAGGTTGTCTTTCACCAGCATTCTCTCATCATGTCACTTTTTTGTTTCTGTGCCCTTACTGAACATTTGCAGAGCCAACCTTCTACTTGTAGTCAGCAGGAGCACAGATCTCCAATAGAAGCACATAATAGCGTAGAAAGAAAGCTTCTAAAATTGCAGAGTTGGAAAATTAGGACATACCTCAGCTTATGCTCACCTTCCTTCTTCAACACCTTTCCTGTTTATGAACTTGAATAGATAGTGTTATGGTTATGTTCACAACTCTGTGATGTTGAATCAAACAAACTGTGCTTACTGTGCTCAACATGGCAACTACCCAAAGTGAACCATGAACACAACACCTCAAGCACTGATCATTGTAATTTGAAAACTAATTGTATCAAGGGTCAGTAGGCACTGAGCAACAACTAATCCAACCTCTTCATTTGAATCTACCTAACAGAAATAGCCATATTTGCAACCAAGATTGGTACATGTACAAAATAGTAGATGCATTCTTCACTTCATTGTGCAATTCAATGTCAAAGTTGGGCCTGGGCCCACAATGGAGGAGTCCTGTGGTCAACTGCTTAATTCCCGCCTTCATAAAATGGAAGACATCATATCATACAAACACACTCAATGTGTCTGAGACACATTGTCACCAGCCCTTCACCTGCAAAATCTGATGTTCTGCCCAAGTATATGCAGAACATCAGTGCCATCAATAAGCTCTCATGTCCAAGAAACAGAGTGCTGGAGGACTTAGAGAAATGGCTGACTTGAGAGACACTTGAGCCCATATATCCTGTCCACACAAGCTTTGCATCCAAGGGAGTGTTTGGTTCAAGAATAGTTCAATGTGTATGCAACCTTCAACCAATGCCCCTGGAGGACATATATGTATATATGCCCAACCACATCTATGCCTGGGGAGAGACAGGCTACCATTGCTACTATCTCACACAGTGAAAGCCCTTACAAATGACAAGCCAGATCACAAACAGAATAATGCAGAAAACTATGTCAACAGCTAGCACAAGCTTAACTTTCCACGACCATGTACAGCGAACAAGCTGTTGTACTCTGTGCCTATTGCTACTTCTCTCCAAATTGTGACCTGAACCTTGTGCAGATCCACTTTCCACCATGATATCAAGCTCATGATCTTTGTCGAATGCTTTCCCACTGTTTTCCAGCATATTCTCCTTAGGAAATACCTGCAACGCATCCATGAACAACCAGGTTCTTGAACATACATACATACATACATACAAGGGAAGATTGAACCCAATATGGAAACCAATTGTGGTAAATAACACACAAACACAACAAATTGGTAGCGCAAAACCTGCATTTGAGTTTCTGTTTTAAGAACCACAACCCTGTCAATCAACATAAGATCAAACCAAAAAGTCCGAAACGAAAATAAGTAACTGTGCTAGAAAATTAGGTTTTTATTTCCCCCTCACCTGATCCTTAACTTTGTTCTTGTTGGCTTTACCTCCTTTTCCTTTGAAAGGAAACAGAGATGAGAGTCGACACCATTTCTTTTCTTGATTCCTCTTCTCAGGTGAGGAATGCTCTTCCCACTCTGCCACCACCACCGCACCTGGTACTACTATATGGTTGTTGTGATCCAATGTGGAGACTTTGGGTACCGACAGCTCTCTATAAGTGTCATTATTGTGAATGTCATCTCTGCTATTTTGATGATGCACAAGTGCATCCTGCTCCTCCACTTTTTGCCCATCATTCCATGGAACACCAACAAGAGGTTGAACAAGAGAGTGCAAAACAGGGCTGAAATGGACATTCAAACACTTACTGCCATCATCATCAAGTGGTCCTTCAACATCCAGCTGCATTCCCTGCCGTTGGAGTAGGGTTTTAAACTCAACCCTAACCTGCTCCAGGAACAGAAATGCTCTGCATTTACCCAGGGATGCATCCACAATTGCACTATAGGTGAATGCACCTTCCATCAAGCAAGCCAAGATGCGCCGATTGGTTGAGTATGTGAACCTGCTGTGGAATGAAGGCACATTCTTCAAGCATTCGACTGCAATGCTGGTGAGATCACTTGTTCCACTAGTACTGTTCTCATGTGCCACTATAATCGTTGATCCTTTTGCTACTGAAGCATAATACACAAGGTTTGTGAGAAGAGAAGAAGACGAAGAAGAAACCACCATGTCAGGTGGTAGTATACTCTTCCCTCCTCCTCCTCCTCCTCCTTGGTTCTCTTCTTCCATGAACACGCACCTAAAAGACATGTTGGCAAGAGAGTTCTACACTTCTTCTGTTGTCATCATCAACAAGGCCCATTCGTCAAGGGCATCCTAGATAAAGATAATGAAGAAACTCAAAGTCACAATCTCCGTGATGATTTGTACAACACATTTCTTCTCCAAGCTCCTCCTCCTGTAGCATGGAAAGCTCATGAGCTTTGTGAAGTGTATGGAGAAACATGAGCTTCACTATGACTACTGCTTTGTATCTGTCTCTTCTATCTGTTAGCTGCCTTTTGTTTCAAGCGGCTCTTCCAGGCCAGAGATTGACGCCCTCACAACAGCTAAAGTCGCAGCAGCAAATACTCCGCGCAAATCCGCAAACCAGAGATGAGGATGCGACCAAAAAATCCAATCTTGCCCGAAACTTGAAGCAGTGACAAACGAACGACGGCGCTCGGCTAGAGAGAGAGGGGGGGGGGGAAACAATGTCGGGAACTGTACTGTCGTACAAGAACCAACAAGGCTTCTCCTTTCGTTGCGGTCGCTCTTCTCTTCTGTCGATAGATTTCTTTTCTTTTCTCGCTGTATGTAGGAGGAGGTCCTTGATCATCAAGCAACCGAGTCCCGACTGCAGCAAGCAAGCGGCAGCTGTGTCAGCAACTTCGTCAGGTTTTCAAGGGAACTCGCTGCGTTGCAGTTAAAATCAGGAGTGAAGATTTGTTGCAGAGAATACTTGTAGTGAAACAATCACCTGCAAAGCCTCCTCTCGCACAGAGTTCTAGAACAGACTCCTGCTGCTCTTGTGATACTCATGCAGCCCTCACATGCTTCTTGCTTCCCCCATTTTGTTTCAGCTGTCAAAGAAGAGAACAGGGATCTTGCGATGAGGATTCTCGATTTGTTTTCTGGACTAGAGAGAGACTTGAGACAATCGTCTGCAAATATTTCCCTCTGAAGGAGAGTTTCTACATCTGCTGCTCTTGTGATCCTCATGAAGCCCTCACATGCTTCTTGCTTCCGCCAATCTGTTTCAGCTATCACAGAAGAGAGATTTGAGGTTCTATGGATTTTGTTTGTCATGGACTAGAGACTAGAGATGCATGGCATTGCCAAAAAAAATTCTCGCTGCGGTGATCCATTGTTATGTTCTGCAACAAACTTCCACTGTTGTTGTGATCCTCCTCTGCCCTCACATGCTTGCTTCTTCCATTTTGTTTCAGTTATCACAGAAGATGGATTTTCTGATGAAGTTTATTGATCTGGTTTCTAGACTAGAGATTCATGCATGGTCTATTGCATTTTTTCTCGCTGCCATGATGCTCGTTTCACAGAGATATACATGAGACTTCTACTGCTCTTCAGATCCTCATCTGCCTCAGGTGCTTGCTTCTGCCATTTTGTTTCAGCTATCACAGAAGATGGATTTTATGATGTGGTTTATCGATCTGTTTTCTAGACTAGAGATTCATGCATAGTAGTATATTGCAATTTTTCCTCACTTGCTGCGATGATGCTTGTTTCACAATAGTTGTGCATTAGAGTTGTGCTGCTCTTGTGATCCTCATCTGCCTTCACCTCATGCCGCCTCCACTTGCTTTCTGTTTTGCTATCCTTCCTCAGCTATCACAGAGAAGGGAATTTGTGATGAGGTTTCATTGATTCGGTTTCTACACTAGAAACAACAGATGCATGCATTGTTATTGCATTTTCCTCACTGTCCTGATGCTTTCCTCTCGATTTCAAAGTTTCTAGAATAAGGCTTTTGTAGCTGAAAGGGAGTTCTTCATAGCTACTAGCTCAATTGATGAGAGCCTCCTTCATCTGCTGAAGAAAAAAAATGTTGCTGTGTGAGTTAAAAGGGTTTTTGCTCTGAAGAGAACAAAATTTGCTCTGAAAATTGGACTCGAAGTTTTGCTTGGAAAAAAAGCAAAGATTTCTGTTGGGTGTTTCTGCCATTGGAGTCTTCAAAGGTGATTTCTTCTTCTATCAAGGTCTTTCAAACTCGTCTGATGTTGAGTGCAAAATTCGATCCTTGGTCTCAGTTTCTGGTTTTGTTGGATATTGTGTTTAGATGCATTATAGAGTACTAGTGTGAACCCCGTGCATAATGCACAGGTGTGTTGTTTCAACAATGTTTGGTTGATGTTTTTGGTTTTTTAAAAAAACTTTTCTTTTCAAACAACTGTTGGTCCTCCCCCTCCCCCTCAGCGGTTCTTTATATTTTTTCAATTGTTGCTAAACACCGGTTTCCATCGGATCAGCCTGGGCCAGAGTGATTCAGCACCCATCGGCGCACCATTCATCCATTGGATGCCTAAACTTGTTGTGGATGAATTTGAACATCTCTTGTGCCCAGCCCGCCCATGCTGGCCCATCGTAACAGACTGATTGACAGACCAAGTGAATTAATATATATGATAGTAGCTTAATGGGATTTTGGCCCTTAAATAATAATAATAATAATAGGTCTATTTTTTTTTATATGAGAATTTTTGAAAAATGATAATTTTGGCTTGTGTTGAAACTTGAGATTAGTTATAATAGAGTTATAATAATAATATCTTGAAGAATTTTGGTTTCTTTTTAGAGGATTTTTTTGAAGATTATATTTTTGCATGGTGAAATATATTGAATTTTCACAAGTCTTCTTTTGCCTTTAAGATACTTTTTAATGTAAATGGCAAAGGCCACAATGTGACACACCCCCTGTTTCTTATGGTTGGGTTTCCTCCTTTTTGTGAAGGAAATCGGAGTTTCCCCCCCCCCCCCCCCCACACCTTATCTTGCAACCAGTGTTTTCTTTTTCATTGGCAAAATTTTGCCAAAATTTCCACCTGAGAAATATTATTTCTACATGTACAAAGGATTTTTCTTATTGGAATAAATGGCCCCAAAAAATTCTCCAGATTTCAAAGGAAAAAAAAAAAAAAAAACTAAATTGCCAAATTCTATGATAAGTTCCAATAGGTAGCCAAGAATAATAGAAGGAATCTTTTTTTTCTTATTTTTTTTCCCCTACTTTCATATCTAGTTAATAGTATGTAGACAAATTTGATTAATTGTTTTCTGGATGGTCGCCACTTTACACACATCACAAAATCATTTTTTTAAAAGCCCTAGTTGCAACTAGATATATATCATATACATGGTCATTCATAAAGAAATTATGTAGAATTCAAACTGCAAAGGGAATGGAAACCCCTAAAAAGACAATATTTACATACATGACATCAGGGTTTTTTTTAAGGATTTTGTGATGTTGTCAAAGTGGCAATCATCAAGAAAATAATTTAGCCAAATTTGGCTACATACAAGATATGAAAGTGGGGGAAAAAAAAAATTAATCCTTCTATGTTCTTGGCTACTAACTAGAGCTTATCATTAAAATCTAGTGATTTGGATTTATTTTTCTTTGAAATCTGGTGAATTTGGGTCTTTGTCTTCATGAAAAAGCCTCTGTATAGGGATGGAATCATATTTTTTAGGTCGAAATTTGATGAAAATTCATCAATAAAAGAAACACTACATGACATTAGGGGGTGCACTGAAGTTAGGGTGCATATTATACGTAATAATTTATTGTATACGATCTTGGCTGTATACAATTTTTATTACAATTATTTTATATATGATATACAATCATAGGAGCTCCATCAAAAGTTTTTGGAAAGGTTCCAATTTTTCCAATGATTTAAACCTATTTAATCTAGAAATTGATCTAGGATTAAAGCTTGTAAAACTCAAATAATGTTCTACATTTGGAGTGGTAGTCCTTGAGATGCAAAATTCAAAGCAAAAAACTCATTTGAAACACTTGAAACTAAAAACAAGTTGGATGTGAGGGAAACCCCACCCTACATAATGGAAAAATTATTTTGGCAAAAGTGAATGGAAAAGAAGGAATTGCTTGTTTTGAGCAATTCCTTCTTTTCCATTCACTTTTGAAACGCAATTGCTTTCCTTGAGGAAGCTTGTGGGACATTAACAACATAGAAACATTGAACCACTAGGTGACCTTCAAACTTTGGACTTTGTTTTCACCTTCCCTCATCATCTAAACTCCCATTCATTGATTCAACAATGTCATCTTAAACAAAGAGAGAATCAAACAACTAGATGTCATTGAAACAAAATTTGAAGATAGTTTCTTCATGCAAAATACTTGCATCTTATAGCATACTTTGTTTTTGCAAACCATTAACCTAGGCTTGGAAAAATTGAAAGTTGATGAAATGGAAAAACTGGAAAAACAACATAAATGAATGATAGAGGCCCTTGTTCGGCATATTTTGCAACTTCAATGGTTATATTTTGATAATGATGACCCTTTCAAAAGTATTTTTCATTACATTATGTGATCAAACATTCAAAAAATGTTTGTTTTATGCGTATAAATTACAATTCATTTTTGCAACTTGATAATACATACTCCTAGCTATTTCCTAATACCCACTATTTCAAATTTTCAATTCATAAATGTAAAGAATGGATTTTTTTTACAAATGTAAACAAGGCCTTGTTTGTGCAAAGTATGTTGAAAACATTTTATAAAAAATCTAATTATTAATCTTATACATCTAAAAGCATATCCATGTCACCATTGATAGATAGCTAATTTTGGATTTCAATATCAAAACAAATCACATATTCACAAGCTTTCAAAATTGACATTTTCAATTCCAACAGATTTAAAACTACATGTGTGGCATACTTTAACATATTTAGAGTGTGTTATTATTGCAAGAGTTTGAGTGGCATACTTTAACATGTTTGAACCATGTTACTATTGCAAGACTTTGAGTTCAAAGTGATATACAAGAGAAAAGTTCATTTTTTATTGACCATTTGTTGAGGATTATTCATGGGGAGTTAGCAAGTGGTAAAAGATTAATTACATAATGCAATGTTATTTTCAATTGGCATTGATTGGTATGGCCAAGTCAAAAAAAAATTGGAGAAGGGATATTTTGAGGATGACATGCTAAAGGAAAAAAGAAATCACATTGCAAGATGGCTATATTTTGTACAAATTATGTCTAGATGGCATCCTACATCAATGTTTAACAACATTTAAAGCTTATCAAATTCTAAGTAAGATGCAAAAAGGACTTGCTAAAAGATGTTATGGCATTCACATTTACTATGAAAAATTTATTAATTGTTAACTATCTATGACAAACTATGTTAAAAAAAACTATTAAATTATATCAAAGTTGTGATGTATGCCAATGTTCAAGGATTTTAAATTTTAATGAAAGAAGACCTTTACAACCTATTATGACTTTGGCTCCTCATGAAGTTAGACTTGATTTTATGGGGCCTATCAAGCCAACAACTAAACATATTGCTATTCAATATATTTTGATGACCACCAATTACACCATCAAATGGGTGGAAATGAAACCATTATATGACAACACAACAAAAAGTACTAACAAGTTTTTGTATGGTTACATCATCACTCTATTGGTTGTTTTGCACATTTAATTACCAATCAAAAGAATCATTTCATCAACAACATTATTAAAGTCTTAACAACAAAGTCCATGATTATTCATCATAAATCAACCACCTACTACCCTTAAGGTAATGGTAAGTTAATCCATCGACAAAACTTTTAAACAATTGTTAACCAAATTGGTTCATGTAAACCAAATTAACTGGGATGTTATGTTGTTATGGGTGTGTCAAACAACTTGCAATGTGACAACATAGCATACACCTTCTAAGTTGGTATATAGGACCTAATAACTACTACCATCTAAGTTCATTGTACCAACTTGTTGAACCAAGAAAATATGAAATGAAAATTTCATAACAATGTTGCAAGTAAGGATGAGTGACTTAGATGACAAAGTGTGATGGCAAGTCAAAAACAATATGAATTACATACAATGACTACACAAAGGTCAACATGATGATGAAAAAAAGCTGAAAGGTTTTGTTGAAGGCAATTTTGTCCTTTGAATGCTAAAGGATAAGAAAATCAAAACATGCTTGAGTTGAAAATGCCTTGGAAAATACCTTTTAAAGTGGATAAAATGTTCAACAATAACATGGTGCAATTCCTCATCCTAATTAATGATGGCTAAAAAGTGATAATGTAAATAAGCTAAAAAGTTTTAACCTAACCAAACATGTCTTTTTTTTTGCTTTAATGATTCAAGTAGTTCCAAACTATAAGGAAATCATCAAGTTGGAATGTATGACCCAATCAAAGAAGCTTTAGAAGCGGGTTATTGAACCATACAAGCCTTAGGTCAAGAAATTCAAATCAAAATTGCACCCACCCAACCACAAACACCAAGCCTTTCCTTGAACCTAACCAAGTCAAAGGATGTGACCAACCTACCTCATCCACCGACAGACAAATGATAGGTGATGGCAAATGACATCATCACAAAACTCCATTGAACCACATTACCTCTAAAAACAAAAATTAGCAAGAAAATGCAACAATTGCAACAACATGCTAAAAAACAATTATTATCATTAAAAAAATTATTTCTTTATTAAATCACCATTGACTTTACATAACTTAGAGCCCAAGTTGTGAAATCTATTGAAAGTTGTCCATGGTTGAACAATGGCATAATTAAAAAGGTTTATAGGTATTCATAATGACTATAATGATTCACCTTTACATCCTCTTGGATACCTCAACCAAAGTTAATAGGATCAAATCCAGAATGACCCATTAAACATTATCCCATTATAAAAAACAAAATGAGTTTAGAACAATATAACAATGTCACCATTATTGGTGTCTATATGGAAAAAGAAATAAAAAAAGACTAATTGTGTGGAATGCAAGGTCCAAGCCAAATTTTGTGAGAAAAGTAAAGAATCATAAAAAAATGGTGCAACAATGAATCCTTAATTTTTGTTTATTTAACCTGATTTAGGGGGAAAATTGCAAGTGTGTGAACAAGTTGTAGTTATAGGTAGTGTTGTGAGTCAAGGGGTGATCTTGTTGTTAGTCAATAAACCAAAGAAGGTGTGTAATCCAAAAAATAATAATTCATTTGAAACCACAACATTAGGATATTTTAACTTGAAAAACAACAAGAATTCCAATCATTCACACATCAACATAAAAGATTGGTGGGGATCCTAAACCCTAAACCTTAAAAAAGGTCAAGATTTTGATTTCAACAAACAACTTCCAAGCATTTGTTGAAAAAGAATGTGATGACAACAATGAGGAGGTCAAATTTAGTTAATGGTGAATGCAACAATACTAAAAACAAATGTTAAATCATGGTAATAATAACAATAATAATATACCCAAAACAAAATTTGAAAAAAATCTAGCTAAGATTTTTTTTTTCATACATCAAGAGATAAAATGGAAAAATAATTTAAAGATTTTTTTGGAGGTTTTTTCTATTGTGGCATCATGAGCATTTGTAATAAAAAAACTTGTCCAATGATGAAAGAACTAGGGGGAAATCATACATTTGAATTTATATAAATATACAAGTTTGAACATTAAAATTTTAAAATATAAAGGTCTACATGGACCATAGACTTTGTATATATGAACATTTTGACTTAATTTTTAATTCAAATATAAATGTGAAACATAATAAGTTTTTATACATCCATTTTAAGAAATTGTGGTGAATACAAAATGCAATTAGATAGTAATGGATCTAACACATTCAAAAAATGATTCAACCCATGTGCAAATGTTGATAGTTTAAGAGATGCGAGGTCTTTATAAGTTATTGCATGTGTTTTATTAATTATGATAAGTGCAAAATGCAACCCATGAGCAATGGTTTCAACATGATAAAAATTTACAATTCAATTCATGTACCATCTTGATAGTTGAAAAGATGTCAAAAAAATCACTAATCATTATAATGCAATTTGTTAATAAAGTTAAATGCTACATTAATTTCCACATCAACAATTTGGAATTATTAAAAAATAAAATAAAGTGACTTTTGTGTAAGTGTAAGGTGTAGCTTATGAATAACATTTTCCATTTGTTATCAAATCTTGATTCAATTTATGCTAGATGTTAATAGTTGAAAAGTTGTTAAAAGAATGACTAAACAATATTACCACTCTTGCAGAGAGTCTAGGGTTGAGATATTTTCCATGTCAAAATATTTTTCATTATTATAAAATCCAACATGGAGGAAAAAATCTAATGCTAGTGAAGACAATCATTGTTTTTACTATGGAAATTATGCACAATAACTAGCAAACAATTTCACTTGCTATTTGTGCATGATGATAATAAGTCAAATAATGGTTAAATTGGACAAGTAATTGCAATGGATGGTAGTGGAAAAACCCAATATTTTTTCTTGTGTTAGGAAGGAAACCCCACAAGAATGACTATGTTTTTAACTCATTTTCAATTATGATTTATAGTTGAAAAGGACATTTACCATTATAATCCAAGGTCATTTTGAATTGTAACCATAGGATGGATGAACTTCATCCACTAATGTTGCATGACATCATCAAATTTTTAGTTGTAAGTTCAACTATGTTACAATTACACCTAGCAAAAGGATTAATTGATAGTTCAATGAATGTGGTAGATCCACATCCAAAGGTTAAACCATATGGCACTTAAACATAGATAATTTAATTTAGGCTAGGTCACTTGAACATAGGGTTAAACTAAGCCACATGGCACCAAAACATAAGCCATTTACGTTAAGCTAAACCTTGTGGCACCTAAACATAGATGTGGCATCCAACTAAGAAAATCATATTTCATTTTGGGTTTAGTTTTGGGGTTGGGCCTTTTTAATTAATTTATCCCAAATGGCAATTTCATTTTTATGTCTTTTGTGTTTTTTCAACATTTGTAATGCATCTCCTTATATAGTTTATAAACTTAAAATGGAAAATAAATAATATAAGATAAACATTTTAGTTCCAACCTAATTATAGTTTAGTTACAACTACTATCTAATTACCTACTTAACCTAACCTTATTACCTATTAACCTAAGTTACTAGCTATTAATTAACTTTTACTAACTAACATATCTCATAAGTACCTAAATTAGGCCTATGGTTAACAAGGTGGCATTTAGGTCTAAACCACCTAGGCCATATGGCACCTATGCCTATAATACACATGCCACATGGCATTTGGGATTCGGATTAGGTTGCATTTCTAGGCCTAGACCTAGGTCATGACACATGTCACATAAATTAGACTTAAGCCATGTGGCACCTAAACCTATACCTACACCATGCCATGTTGCATTTAAATGACTTTTAGACTTAAGCCATGCCATCTGGCACTTAGGTTAGGCCTAAACATAGGCCATATGACACCTAGGTTAGGCAACCATACCGTGTGGCACTGAGGCTAGGCCTAAACTAAAGCCATCTAATATTTTAGGCCTAAATTTAGATAATTTATTTGACATTTAACTAGGCCAAGTGGCACATATGCCTAAATCAAATATGCTACATGGCATTTAGGTTAAACCTCAACCTAGGCATACCATGTGGCACCAAAGTTAGGCTTAAACTTAAGCCACTTATTTTAGGCTTAAATTTAGATGGCTTATGTGTCATTTAGGCTAAACTAAATGGCTCATGTGCCTAGACCACATGGCACCTACATTTAAACTTATACCATGCCACATGTCATTTAAAATTAGGCCTAGACTTAAGTTATGTGTCACTTAAGTTAGGCTTAGATATTGTAAGTTAAATATATATGTCTTATATACATTTTAAATTAGGTCATCTAGGTGGGTAATTTAGCTAGGACCACCTACATACCTAGGCTAAATATATATAGGTAGGTGACCTAAATATGTAAACTAAATATATTATGTAACCTAGTATAAACCTATGTACACCTATGTAATAGGTAGCATAACCTAGCTATATAGGTAGCTTAAATTAAAACAATCCACTTGGATATAAAATTACAAATGTGCATAATGTTTCATCCATCCATCTTCAACTTTTTCATCCATCCTTAAAATAAGATTACCAAAATAATTGAACAAATGACTTGTGATGTAAGCTGCATGTTATTTAATGATTATATGATGTTTAATGATATCACATCTTTTAATTAACCTTTCAACTATATATCAATTAGAATTGATGTTAAAAATATTTTGGAGGTGGCCTAGTTCAAGGTCGTTTTCAATTGTCTATTAAATTAGTAAGCAAATTTATTTATTTGGTAATCATAATTAATTTATTTAAATTAAAAAAATTTGTGATTGCAACATAATTGAAAACAACATGTAGTTAAAAAAAAATTGGTTTAAAAGGGGCAATTTCTCCTACTAAGTGATTTTATGCCAAATGCATTGATAAACATTATCCAAGTTATAGATAGGTAAATTGTGAGTTGGGTAGATCAATTTACCAATGAGCTCCAAAACAATAATCAAGATTGGAACAATGTGGACAAAGGCAAGTAAACCAAACAACACATTAATAGCATTACCTTAACCCATGTGATAAAATATTATGTTGGAGAATGTATTCAAGTGGAGTTAAAGGAGATTAGACCATGTTTGTTTTAAAAATCCCAAGGATTTAAGAAGAATGACATTATATCCACAAGTTAAAACAATGAATGTACATGCAATCCAACTAGTGATCCAAGATAGGAGGGAGAGAAACTAAGTGTTGTTGCAAGATGTAATAGACTTTATATTATATTTGAAAATGACAACATTACAAGAGGGGGATAGCTAACTTGGAAATATCCTTGAAAATATTATAGTGGTGAAGGAAGGTCCCATAGTTTCATTCCTTCATAAAAGTTCATAATGACGACATGATATGAGTGGAAGTTGGTCTTGAGGAGTCAATTCATAGGAACCAAATGGCTAAAGTCACAATATGACCCAATACTGGTATGAATGCAAGTACTTTTGAACAAGATGAAGGAGTCATGTTAATGAGTTCCAATGCACAAGCTTACAAAAGCATGTTGGTAAGCAATGTCATGCAAGTCGACACTAGCATGTTGACAAACATTTCAAGACAAGTTGTTATGTTGCTAGAAATTATGTCACTTACTAACATTGTTCATCACCAAGCATTCACATAAGAGTTTGTCAAATCCTCATGTTCATTCAATTTCAAAATAACCCAAACATGGGAGGATGCAACGAAAATCTTGATAAAAACTAAGGAATGAGAAAGTCATCAACTACAAAAGATGGAAAAATTACAAAATGACACATAGAAATACATGAATAAAATATTGAACTTATTATATATTATTCAATTGGCTTGCCATGACCAACAATGATTTGAACAACATCTAAAAAGACACTACCATTCATGCATTGTGAAATTTGACAAATATGGTATATGAATTATCAATAAGTATTTCCCCTTAACACAATGTGTTGAAATTTGAAATTAAACCCAATTTTAAAAAAATAAAATCTAAGGAATAATGCAGACACATTAAAGAAGATATTTGAAATAATTCCATAATCTAAACTTTTACATTCAATTGTACAAAAAACCTTTTTTAAAATAGGGGACAATTTCAACATAGTAGGAAAAACTCAAAACTTACTAAAAATATAAGGAAAATATTAACAACCCTGAATTTTATTGATTAATATTTATTTTTATAGGTTGATATTGACCATTGTGATATCAAATGAATAAAATGTTAAGGATTGCTATAAACAAAATTCTTTATCATAAAATCAATTCTTTATCAAATTATTAAGTATTATACTAAAAATGATTTAATTAATTTACCAAATTAATTTTTAGTGTCTCAAATAATATTGCATGATTACAATACATATTCATTGGAGAATTTGATTAGTCTCCACATTAATTACCATCTTCATTAGCCCAATTTATCTAATGAAAATTGTTTACGTCAATAACAAGGTTGAGTATATACAATTAATGCACTCCTACATGTTATTTACATGTGATTTCATCAAATGACACACAGAAATATGTAAATAAAAACTTATTATATGTATTTCAAGTGGTTGGGAGAATTATAAAAAATTTCAAGCAAATTAACACAACTTAGAATTATATTTATTGTTTTCAATTATTTGCATGATTCTAATTTCAACTTAAAATTAAAAAATATTCAATCATTTATGATTCCAAAACATGAGTTTATATACAAAAATTGTAATATCACCAAAGCCATTTTAAGCATGTTGGATTATAATTTAGAAGCACTACACAAAATTTCTTTAACTTAAATAATGAAAAAGACCCAAGAAGCAAGGGAAAACCAAATGTCAATTTAAATCCAATCAAAATTATGATGAAAATAGAAAAAAATTATAATTTTAAAAACATGTAAAACTTTGGGGTTTAAAAATTAGGTTATAAATATTAAGTTCAAAGATGTAACATCTTGTATTTGAAGTTTTATTTTTGCAAATTTTATGAAAATCAATCATATGTTGAAACGTCATTGCACAATTAATAACCAAAGTTATACATGGGCTTGGGTAATGATAAATAACTTTTGATTTGAATAACATTTTTTTCTTTTTTTTTCTTTTGGGTGTTTTAACATTATTATGAAAATTATGGTGATATGATTGTAAACATAACTTTGAATAAGAAATGATGTCAAATGTTTAATTTGTTGACCGTAGTTAAAAATTCCCAAAAATATAACAAGAATGTGTTTACTATGTTTTATAACCGTTACATGTCGAAGATTTCAGAATCAAAAAACCAAGTGCTGAAGTTAAGATTTAAAATTTAATTAATTATTCGTCAATTTGTTGCCAAATTCGATCAGGGAGTATGATATTGGCATTCGAAGAAAACAAAAATGACCTTGAAATGAAGCATTTTCTTTTTGCATTTGTTTTTTCTTGGAACATTTTCATTGTAGCAAAATTTTTTTACAATATTGACCATTTGTTTTCAGTCAGAGCAATTGGATCAAGGAGAGGGTTCTATTGCACTCACTCAATTCTTTTCTCGAAGTCACTTGCTTCAGAATCACTCAGTTGAAATGAGATCAATTGCAAGATCTTGTTCCTGTAGTTGCAAACTACCAACCAGAATGCAGTCTCTCTACACCAATGGCCAACTTATTCTTCATTTCCAGTTCCAGTGAAAGCCAACAACAAGAATCTTTGTAGAGAGGCTGCAGTCTCCAAAGCTTGAAATTTGTGAGAACTTTGCTGACAGTATGATAGATCTGAACCAAAGTTTGGAACCACTGGATTCCAAAAAGTCTGCAAACTACATTTCACCAAAATTCCAAGAGGCATTGGAAAAAGAAGAAGAAGAAGTAGAAGAAGAAGGGGGTGATCAACATTCGGCCCAAGAGTATATTGCATGTACAGCAGAGGAAGAAGCTATAAAACAGTGTGTGTTGATAAAAGGGAACATAGCATCTCTGCTTGACATACTATCAGATTGCCCAAAATCTGAAGACAACACTTTGATGACCAAAAATCAATCAAGTATTTGAGGAAGGGTTTATTGAAAATGGTGCAAGTGGAGAGCAAGTTATACATACTCTGGATAAATGGCAGTTGCAACAAAATGTCTGCACCAGGAAGCATCAGATTGCAGCAAAAATCTAAAACCTGCAAAATTTCAATCATCTCAAGGGGTTATGATGAACTCTCCTGAGGATGTTGCATGTGCAAAGGAGGCTGCAGTAATCCTGTTGCTTGGGACTTCTTTTTTTTCCTTTTGCAAAATGGTCCCTCAAAAACAATCACTGGGATGACCACATCCTCCAAGGAGCAAGAAAAAAGAAGGAAAACCCTAAACCCTAAACCCTAAACATAGGGGGAAAAAAAAAGAGCAAGAAAACTGAAAAGGAAAAAGAAAAAAATGCAAGAAAGAAAAAGAAAAAAAGAAAAAGAAGGAAGGATAAA
>Ga0116229_10004484_pt1 | contig 22873 bp, 17 predicted proteins | sample S1TSphgellanicum_3_FD_87313 | JGI IMG/M metagenome (GOLD analysis project Ga0116229, IMG submission 87313) | Host-associated microbial communities from peat moss isolated from Minnesota, USA - S1T2_Fc - Sphagnum magellanicum MG | ecosystem: Host-associated > Plants > Peat moss > Unclassified...
GGCCCGCGACATTCGCTCTGGGGAGAAGATATTGAAGTACCACATGCCGATCGGATCGGCGATCCGCGACATCGCAGCCGGGGAACATGTGCACCTGCACAACATGAAGAGCGATTATCTCGACACTGTGGCGATGCAGGCCCGGCATTCGCTCGCGGGTCACCACCCGGAAGGTCATCATGATCGTCACTGAGCGCGCCTATCTCCGGTCCGATGGGCGCAAGGGGATTCGCAATCACCTGGTCGTGGCGTACCTGGTCGAATGCGCGCATCACGTGGCTCGGGAAATCGTCTACCCCTACCGTGAGTCCGGAGTGCAGCTCATCGGCTTCGGCGGCTGCTATCCGAATGCCTATGCCGCGAAGATGATGCGGCAGTTGTGCACCCATCCGAATGTCGGCGGTGTGCTCTTGTTGTCCCTGGGATGCGAAAGCTTCAAACGGACCGAACTCGCGGATGCGATCGCCGAATCCGGCAGGCCGGTGGAGACTCTGGTCATCCAACAAAGCGGCGGTACCCGGAAAACCATCGAGCAAGGTCGAAAACTCGTCGAGCAAATCCTCGCGCGCATGGCCGATGTGCCGCGTGCACCGCTCGAGATGCGCGAGTTCATCGTCGGCACCATCTGCGGCGGCAGCGATGCAACCAGCGGCATCACCGCGAATCCCGGGGTCGGCCGCGCCTTCGACCGCTTGGTGCGCGAGGGGGCCAGCGGCATCTTCGAGGAGACCAGCGAGTTGATCGGGTGCGAGGCCATCATGGCGGAACGCGCGGTGACTCCGGAGCTCGGAACCATCCTGGAGAGTGCGGTCGCCAAGGCGGCGGCCTATCACACGGTGCTCGGCCACGGCAGCTTCGCCACGGGCAATGCCGAGGGCGGCCTGACGACCCAGGAGGAGAAGAGCATGGGCGCGTACGCCAAGAGCGGCGCCTCGCGTATTTCGGGCCTCTTGAAACCCGGTGACGTGCCGCCGGTCGGTGGGCTGTATCTGCTCGATGTGGTCCCCGATGGAGAAGTGCGGTTTGGATTTCCCAACATCAACGATAACGCCGAGATCGCGGAACTCATCGCCTGCGGCTCGCACGTCATTCTATTCACCACCGGCCGCGGTTCGGTGGTGGGTTCCGCGATTTCACCCGTCATCAAGGTCTGCGCCAATCCGGAGACCTATCGGCGAATGAGCGACGACATGGACGTGGATGCGGGCAAGATCTTGGAGGGGCGCGGCACATTGGATTCGGTGGGCGGCGAGATCTTCGATTTGTCCCTCGCGGTCGCGCGGGGTGCCGCATCCAAATCCGAGGCGCTACTGCACCAGGAATTCGTGTTGACGTATAAATCCTTCGAACCGATCGGGCCGTCCTGCCTCCCTCGAGCCTGAAGGCACGCTGCGGTGCGAGTCAGGCGGGATCCGTCGGATAAGGCCAGCTCGCGCGGGTGAACACGCCGCCATCGACCATGAGCGTCTGGCCCGTGACGAAGGCGGCCGCGGGACTCGCGAAGAACAACACGACACCCGCCACGTCGGCGGGCGTGCCGACCCTGCCGAGCGGAGTGATGGGTGACCAGGCGGCGGCGTAGTCGGGGGCCTCCACCGCCGTGCGTTCTGTGGCAATGGCTCCGGGCGCGACACAATTGACGGTGATGCCGAACGGACCCAGTTCTACCGCCGCCACCTTGGTGAATTGCTCGATGCCACCCTTCGAGGCCGTGTAATCGACCAGCCGCGGAAAGGCGAGCTTGTTGCAGCCGGAACCGATGTTGACGATGGCGCCCCCGCGGCCGGACGCTTTCATCAGCCGGGCCGCCGCTTGGGTGTTGAGGAAACAACCCTTGAGGTTGGTGCGAATCACATCGTCCCAATTGTCCTCAGGCAGATCGAGCAGCGGCGACCAGGTCTGCACCCCGGCATTGTTGACCAGGAGGGCGGGCGCATCGCCATGCCAATCGGTGGCCGCGGCGAAAAAGGCATCGACCTCGGGCTTGACGCCGACATCGCACTCCACGGACAAAGCACGTAGTCCGGCGCCGGAGAGTTCGGCTTGCAAGCTCTCCGCCGCCGGGCGGGAGGCTCGATGACTGAAGGCAACGGCGTAGCCGGCACGGGCCAGCGTGCCCACGAGGTGTCGGCCGATGCCGGTGCTGCCGCCGGTGACTATCGCCAAAAGGGAACTCATCGGATGGTCGCTCCGGGTGTCATGATTGATTTATCATATATATCCTACTCTACGTAAAACCCTTCAATAGCGGAATTCTGACAGGCCCCCAAACATGACCACTCCGATCTCGAAGTCCTCGGCGCGCAGGTTGCGCTCGCGTGAATGGTTCGATCGCCCCGACCGGCCGGACATGACCGCGCTTTATCTCGAGCGCTACTTGAACTACGGGCTGACGGCCGATGAGTTGCGATCGGGCAAACCGATCATCGGCATCGCGCAGACCGGCAGCGACCTCTCGCCGTGCAATCGCCACCATGTGATTCTGGCCGAGCGGGTGCGCGAGGGCATTCGCACCGCCGGCGGCATCGCGTTCGAATTCCCCGTGCATCCGATCCAGGAAACCGGCAAGCGGCCGACCGCCGGTCTCGACCGTAACCTCGCCTATCTGGGATTGGTGGAGATTCTCTACGGCTATCCCTTGGACGGCGTGGTGCTGACGATCGGCTGCGACAAGACCACGCCGGCGTGTTTGATGGCCGCCGCCACGGTGGACATTCCGGCGATAGCGCTGTCGGTGGGTCCGATGCTGAACGGCTGGCATGCCGGTGAGCGCACCGGTTCGGGAACCATCATTTGGAAGGCGCGCGAGATGCTGTCGCAGGGCGAGATCGACTATGAGAAATTCATCGGGTTGGTCGCCTCCTCCGCCCCTTCGGTGGGCTATTGCAACACCATGGGCACCGCCACCACGATGAATTCCTTGGCCGAGGCGTTGGGCATGCAATTGCCGGGCTCCGCCGCGATTCCCGCGCCTTATCGGGAGCGCGCCCAGATCGCGTATGAAACCGGTCGGCGCATCGTCGCCATGGTGCACGAGAATCTCAAGCCCTCCGACATCATGACCCGCGCGGCGTTTCTCAACGCCATCGTCCTCAACACCGCCATCGGCGGGTCGACCAATGCGCCGATCCATCTTGCCGCGATAGCCCGGCACGTCGGCGTCGAACTGTCATTGGATGATTGGTCCGCCGTGGGGAGGGACGTGCCTCTGCTCGTGAACATGCAGCCGGCCGGCGCCTATCTCGGCGAGGATTATCATCATGCCGGCGGCGTACCGGCGGTCATCGGCGAACTCATCACCGCGGGGCTCATCGATGAATCCTGCATGACCGCGAACGGACAAACCATCGGCGAGAATTGCCGCGGGCGGCGCAGCGAACTGCCGGACGTGATCCGCCCCATCGGCGATCCGCTGATGGCACGGGCGGGCTTCGGAGTGTTGCGGGGCAATCTGTTCGATTCGGCCCTCATCAAGACCAGCGTCATTGGGCCTGAGTTCCGCGGACGCTACCTGTCCGATCCAGCCGATCCGGAGGCGTTCGAATGCACGGTGGTGGTATTCGAAGGACCGGAGGATTACCACGCGCGCATCGACGATCCCGGCTTGGGGCTCGACGAAACCTCGATGCTGGTCATTCGCGGCGCGGGACCGATAGGCTATCCCGGCTCCGCCGAGGTGGTGAACATGCGCCCGCCCACCTACTTGATCGAGCGCGGCATCACGGCATTACCCTGCATGGGGGACGGACGACAGTCGGGCACGTCGGCATCACCCTCGATACTCAACGCCTCGCCCGAGGCGGCCGCCGGCGGTAATCTCGCGCTGCTCGCCACCGGCGACCGGGTGCGCGTGGACCTCGAGCGAGGCCGCGTCGATGTCTTGTTGGACGATGCGGAACTCGCGCGTCGGCGCGCTCGCCTGGATGCCGAGGGTGGTTTTCGCTACCCGCCCTCCCAAACTCCCTGGCAGGCTATGCAGCGTGCGGCGGTGGGACAATTGGGAGAAGGCGCCGTGTTGAATCTCGCGGTCGATTATCAGCGCATCGTCGCGAACCGCGGTAATCCACGCGATAGCCACTGAAGGGAGCCTCGCAACTTTCACCCCTTCCTAGTCTCCAGACCCTGGAATCCACGACGTTCCTGCAAGTGGCACCCCGGCCATTGCAGCCGCTTCCACCGTCAAGGCCACCAGGTCCTCCTTCTCCAGATGATGCACGTCCTGCTTGCCGCAGGCGCGAGCGATGGTGGTCAACTCCATGTTCACGGTCTTGAGGTAATTCTTGAGCCGCTTCGCGCCCACGGCGGGATCGAGCCTGAGTTCGAGTGCCGGATCCTGGGTCGTCACGCCGACCGGACATTTGCCGGTGTGGCAGTGATGACAGAAGCCGGGCGCGGTGCCGAGCCGCGCATAATCCTCGAGCGCGGAGACATGCTCGCCGCCCGCGACATACGAATCGCTGTTGCAGCCGAGCGCCATGAGCACGCCCTGGCCGATCGCCACCGCGTCCGCACCCATGGCGAGCGCCTTGGCAACATCCGCGCCGCTGCGGATGCCGCCTGAGATCACCAATTGCACCGTGCCTCGCATATTGAGGTCGTCGAGCGCATCGACCGCCTGGCGCAGCGCCGCCAACGTGGGTATTCCCACATGCTCGATGAACACGGTTTGGGTTGCCGCCGTGCCGCCCTGCATGCCGTCGACCACGATCACATCTGCGCCGGCATGCACCGCGAGCTTCACATCGTTGAATACCCGCGTCGCGCCTACCTTCACATAGATCGGCTTTTCCCAATCGGTGATCTCGCGCAGCTCCTTGATCTTGATCACGAGGTCATCCGGCCCCGTCCAATCGGGGTGGCGCGAGGCCGAACGCTGATCGACGCCTTCCGGCAGCGTGCGCATGCGCGCGACGCGCGGGTTGACCTTCTGGCCGAGCAGCATCCCACCGCCGCCCGGCTTCGCGCCCTGCCCGATCACGATTTCAATGGCGTCCGCACGGCGCACGTCGTCCGGATCGAACCCGTAGCGCGACGGCAGACATTGATAAACCAGCGTCTTCGAGGATGCCCGCTCTTCGGCGGTCATGCCGCCGTCGCCGGTCGTGGTCGATGTGCCCAACTCCGTGGCGGCGCGGCCGAGCGCATCCTTCACCCGCGCCGACAGCGCGCCGAAGCTCATGCCGGCAACCGTGATCGGAATCGCGAGTTCGATCGGTCGCGTGGCGAACCGCGTGCCGAGCAGCGTCTTCGTCACGCAGCGCTCTCGATACCCTTCGAGCGGGTAGCGCGACAGCGACGCGGCCAGAAACAGCAGGTCGTCAAAATGAGGCACGCGGCGTTTGGCTCCCAACCCGCGAATTTCGTACAAACCGCTGGCCGCGGCACGCTGAATGTAGTCTATCGTCGCGCGGTCGAAACCAGCCGATTCCTCGAGCGGCGGAACGGTCATGACATCAATACTCCTGATCGGCATCGGCATGCCAGTGGTAGAGACTTTTGGCCGACGCCACGCGTTTGAATTCCGCGGGATCGAGCGAACGGCCCGCTTGCGCGAGCAGACTCTTGACGGCCGCTCGGTCGGTATCGGTCATCGGCTCGAAGCGGGCATCCGCGCCGAGCGAGCGTACCTTGCCGCGCACGTAAATCACCGCCTCATAGAGCGAATCGCCGAGCGCATCCTCCGCGTCGCCACAAATGACGATGCGCCCCGCCTGCGCCATGAAAGCGGAGAAACTTCCGACGCTGCCGCCGACGACGATGTCCGCCCCTTTGAGCGAGATGCCGCAGCGCAAGGAGGCGTCGCCGTCGATGATGAGTAGTCCTCCGTGAGCGGATGCGCCCGCGGCGGTCGAGGCGAATCCCTTGACGTGCACGCGGCCGGACATCATGTTTTCGGCGGTCCCGGGACCTGCATTGCCGTGCACCGTGACCGATGCGTATTTGTTCATTCCGGCGGCGTAGTAGCCGACATGCCCATGGATCTGCACGTCGATCTCGGCATTGAGGCCGACCGCGATCGAGTGCGCGCCGTCGGGATTCCTCACGTGAATCTGCGACACCCCCTCATCCACCGCCTGCTTGTGCAGAAAGGCATTGAGCTCACGCAAGCTGTCGTGGGCGAGATCGAATTCCCGCGCCGTCGGCACCGGCTTCAGATTCGCCATGAATAGATCTCCTCCGGTTTCGGTTCGAACAACGACGCGCGCGCGATATTCGGCAGATGCGCGAGCGAGCGGAATTCCGACGCTATGGCGACGTAGTCGTCGGTTTCAGCGATCACAGCCGGCTTGCAGGCGAAGGCATCGCGCACGATGAGCAGTTCCCGGTCCGTGCCCATCAAGAAGGTGAAAAATCCGTCCAGTTCGCTGAATCCGCGTTGCACCGCGGTTTTCAAATCATCACCCTCGCGCAGCCGCCATTCGAAAAACCTGCATGCGGCCTCCGTATCGTTATCGGTCTCGAATTCGATGCCTAGGGGCTCGAGCTTCTTGCGCACCAGATGCGGATTGGACAGCGAGCCGTTATGCACCAGGCAAAAGTCGCGCCCGGCGGTGAACGGATGCGCATGCGCCGGCGTAACCGCCGATTCGGTCGCCATTCGCGTATGTCCCACCAAGTGCGACCCGCGCAGCGCCTTGAAACCGTAGCGCTCGGCGATCGCCGCCGGCGCACCCACGTCCTTGTACAAGTCGATCGACTGCCCGACCGAAAGCACCGCAATCGCGGGCACATGATGCGCGAGCCACGCAACTAGCTCGTCCGGATCCGCCGCGCTGGTCAGCACCGCGTGGTTGCCGTGCGTCGCCATTTCGTGGGCGTGCGCGAACGACGCGGCGATCCGCTCGAGCAGCAGAGGCCAATCGACGGTGTTTTCGCCGCTGTACAGGCTGAGCTTGTGATGCCGGTCGGGCACCGGGGTGGTGTATACGGCGAGTCCCGCGGAATCGGGGCCGCGTTCCGTCATGCCCACGAGCATGGGCACCATGAGCGCGCCCAATCGATCGCGCAGCTCGGGATTCTTGACCAACAGACCGACGATTCCACACATGCGGCAGCCCCCCAAAAATAAAATCAGCTAGAAAAATTCCAGATAGCGGCGCGATTCCCAATCGGAAACATGGCGCGAATACTCGGTCCATTCCATGCGCTTCAGGCGAATGAACTCGCGCGCGAGATCGACGCCCAACCCTTGGCGGATCACCGTATCCTGCTCGAGCGCGTCGATCGCCTCGTTGAGCGATTGCGGCAATAATTGGATGCCCTTCTCCGCCAGCGCCGCCGGGGACAATTCGTACAAATTGATGTTCTGCGCCGGACCCGGGTCGAGCTTGCGGTCTATGCCATCGAGTCCGGCGGCTATCAAGGCGGCCGATACGAGATAAGGATTGCAAGAGGAATCGGGCAGCCGGATCTCGAGGCGCCCGTGCGGCACCCGCACGCACGCGGTACGGTTGTTGTCCCCGTAGGCGATGTACGCGGGAGCCCAGGTGGCGCCCGACAACGCACGACCGACGACCAGGCGCTTGTACGAGTTCACCGTGGGCGCCGCGACCGCGCACAAGGCGCGCGCGTGCGCGAGCACACCGCCCAGGAAATGATAGGCCAGCTCGGATAGCCCCATGCCCGACCGATCGGTCTCGTCATGAAAGGCGTTCTTCTGAGTGGCGGAGCCCACCGAGACATGGAAATGCGCGCCGCTGCCGGCGCGGTTGGCGAAGGGTTTCGGCATGAAGGTGGCGATCAAGCCGTGGTTATGCGCGATTTCGCTGGCCGCCATTTTCACGAAGGTGAAGTTATCCGCGGACTTGAGCGCATCTGCGTACGTGAAATTGATTTCGAATTGGCCGTTGCCGTCTTCATGATCGATTTGATAGACATCGATGCCGACGGCACGCAGCCCCGCCACCATCTCATCCAGCACTTCGCGGGTTCGGTACAGGCCCTTGTAGTCATAGCAGGGTTTATCGAGATCGTCGCTCGCATCTGCGGGCGCAAGACTACCGTCCGTACGCCGTGTCAACAGCATGAACTCCGGCTCGATGCCGGTGTATAGCGTGAGCCCGCGCTCGGTGAGGCGCGCGATCTGTGCTTGCAGTGCGACCCTCGAGCAATAGGGGTAGGGCTTCTTGTCGACCACTCCATTGCAGATGATGCGCGCATAGCCCGGCATCCACGGGATATCCTGCAGCGTCGCGAGATCCCCGACCGCCATGTAATCGGGACCTTCGGGACCCATGCCGAAGCCCCACAGGGCAAAGCCGGCGAAGCCCGCCCCATCGGTCAGCACCATGTCCAAGTGCTCGACCGGCACCGCTTTCGCCTTCGCGGCACCATGAATGTCGACGAACTGTGCCAACACATAGCGGGTCCTATGCTCTTCGAAGAATCTCGCCGCCTGTTGCAGATTCATGCCATTTCTCCCGTGTAACTGCCGCCGCAGTCGACGACCACGGTTTTCAACGACTCGCCCAGATAGGTACCGAAGGTCGGATCGCACCAGATCCGGTAGCGGCGCCCATGCGCCGTATGCTGCGGCACGACCAGCACCGCCACACCGATCATGAGCGTCATGATCACGGGTCGCGATTCCAGAGAGAGTGCCGCGAAATTCACATTGCAAACCTGCGCCAGCACGTCGTGCACCGCGGCGCCGGCGAGGGCGAATTCCGCATCCTCGCGCAACACCGGATACACCCCGGGGGGAGGCCGGTCGAAGAGCGGCCCCAGCCGCTCGAGAGCGCTCGCGCCCGTATCGTCCTCGAGAAAGAATTCATTCGACCCAAGACGGGCGACCAGCATTGCTCCGGTCTGCGAACTGTCTGCTAAAACGTGCGCAACGCCTACTCCGGCGTGCGCAGCCCTTGGGTTCGCGTCGCTCCAGGTATTGGGCGCCATCGGCACATCGATCCCCTGCGCCGCCAGCCACTCGCCTGCCCGCGGACCCTTCAGGCCCACCCGATCGAACCGGTCGCGCGTTTCGAAGACCAGCGCACTCATGCGGCGGCACCGGTTTTCTGACGCAGATTCTTGGGATCATAAAACGGCGCAGCCGCAACCCGCGCCGCAATCATCGCGCCATTCTCGATGCGAATTTGGATGTCGCGGCCGACCTCCGCCAACGCCGGCGAGATCATGGCGAGCCCGATCGACTTGTTCAACGCCCGCGAATGCGCCACACTGGTGACACGGCCGGCGATCGCGCCCTCGTCGATGACCAAATGGCATTCCTTCGGCAATCGCGCCGCATCGAGCAGTTCGATGCCCACCAATTTTTGCCGTGGTCCGCGCGCCTTCAAGATGCGCAGGCTGCGCTGTCCGACGAAGAACGGCTTTTTCATGGCCACCGCCCACAGCGCGTTGGCCTCGTCCGGATCGGTGAGTCCGTCGGTGTCCTGGCCTACGATGAAATGGCCCTTCTCCAACCGCAGCACGCGTTGCGCCTCCACACCGAAAGGGCGCATGCCCCGCGGCGCGCCGGCGGCACTGAGCGTCCGCCAAACCGCGGGCCCGTGACTGGCGGCAACATGTATCTCGTAGCCGAGCTCGCCGACGAAGCCGACACGCAAAAGCCGCGCCGCGCCGCCGGCAACCTGCCCTGAGCGCACGCCCAAGTAGGGGAACGCGTCCTCACCCAGATCGATATCGGTCAGCGCCTGCAGAACCTCACGGCTCGAGGGACCCGCAAAGTTGAATGCGGCACGGTGCCCCGTGACATTGACCAAAGCACAGTCGAGTCCCCACAGCGCATTGAGCCGGAGCAGTTCGCGATACACGGTTGCCGACCCGCCGGTCGTGGTCGTGAAGTAGAACAGATTCTCATCCAAACGCGCGATGACCCCGTCGTCGACGATGACCCCCGATTCATCCAACATCAACGCATAACGTGTCATGCCGACCTTCAGGTCCGAGTACTTGCCGGCGTACGCCCGATCCAGAAGTTCGCCGGCGTCCGGCCCGTGGACCTCGATCTTGCCGAGGGTTCCCACATCGATGAGTCCGACGGCGCTGCGCACGGCGTGCACTTCGGCATCGATGCTCTGCGCCCGAGTTTCCCCCGGCACCGCATAGTATTCGGGCCTGCGCCAGTTGCCCGCCGGCATCCACACCGCGCCGAGCCGTGCATGCTCGGCATCGACGGGTGAGCGCCGTTCCGGATTGAAGCTGCGGCCCGCGAGCAATTTCAACGGGACCGGGTGATACATGGGCCGGGACGTGGTGAGACCCAACTCATGCACCCCGCGGCCACGAAAGCGCGCGAGCACACGCAGGGCGTTCATGTTCGAATGCTTGCCCTGCGACGGACCCATGCCCACCGTGCTGTAGCGCTTGAGCAGTTCGCTCGAATCGAAGCCTTCGCTCGCTGCGTTTTCCAAATCTTTGACTTGCAGATCTTCGTCGAAGTCGACGAAATTCTTCGCCAGAGGATGATCGACGATGGGAAAGCGATGCGAGGGGCAGCGCGCCGCGGCGGCAACACCCGCCACGGCGGCAACATCTGCGACGGTGGCAGCGCTCGCGACAGCGTCAGCGTTCGCGCCAGCGAAGCCAGCATGGGCCGCCGCCCGCGCGCCGGCGCGAGCACCGTCGGCGAGACGCGCATCCGTGTCGTACACGCCGTTCAACCGCCCTGCCGCAAATATGCCCGCAGGCAGTACGTCCGGCACGAATTGCTGCAGAGCCGCTGAAAACACCGTGGTGCCCCCGGCCTGCGAGAACAGTTGCGTCGCCCCCGCCCAGCCGACACTCATCAATATGGCATCGCAGTCGATCCGCCGCGCCCTGCTCCCGCCCGAACCGTCGACCGGCACGACGTCGAGCCCCGCGACGCTGCCGTCGGCGCCGCGTTCCGCCGCAAAGGGCGCATGTGCCCTCAGCATTTCGATACCCAAGCGCTCGCACTCCGCGACCGCCGCGTCGGCCTCCGGCGTGCTGCGCCATTCGACGATGGCGGCAATCATCACGCCGCGCGCGTGCATGTCGAGACAGACTTGGTACGCCTCGAGATTCGCCGCCACCATCACCACACGGCGCCCCGGGGCCACGCCGTGGCGCGTAAGCAGCCGCGCCGCCGCCGACGCCAGCAGCACACCCGGAAGATCGTTGTTGCGAAACACGGCCGGCTGCTCGATCACGCCGGTGGCGAACACCACCGCCTTGGCGCGCATTTTCGTCAGTCGATCGGCCGATGCCAAGGCCACCCAATGATCGGCGTAATAGCCGGCGGCCACCGTCGCCGTCAGCACCGCAATCCTCGGCGACTCGCGCACCGCGCCGACGAGCGCCGCAGCGGCGCCATGTCCACCCAGGCGCGGCGACTCATCGACCAACGCCACTTGCGCGCCGGCCGCTGCCGCCGCCCGCGCCGCCGACAGTCCCGCGGCTCCCGCGCCGATCACCAGCACATCGCAGAATCCGTAGCGCTTGGGGGTCGTCTGGCGTGGCGCGGTGAGCGACACCTGACCCAGTCCGGTGAGCGCGCGAAACATCCGCTCCCAGCGCGGGAACAGCCGCTTCGAATGAAACGCCTTGTAGTAAAACCCCACGGGCAGCACCCGGGCGAACGCATCGAGCACGCGGGCCTTGTCACGCGCCAGGCCGCCGAAGGTGTTCAGCGCCGAGACGCTCATCCCCTCGCGCAGCAAGGTGATGTCGCCGCGCACGTTCGGCACGCCGTCGACCTGGAATAGCGTATTGCTGTCGTGATTGGCGAAGGACAGTATCCCGCGCGGACGATGGTACTTGAAGCTGCGCGCCATCATCGCGACACCGGCTGCGGCGAGTGCCGAGGTAATCGTGTCGCCCTCATAGCCTTGAAAGTCTCGACCTTCGAAACTGAACCGCAGGGTGACGTTACGGTCCAGCCACTCTTCAGAATTACTCGGCAGTCGGTACATCATGTTGCCGCCTGCCCCGACGGCACCGACGCTGGCGACGGCGCGGCTGACGCAGGCGCAGGTGACGGCGGCAATGGCGGCAATCCGCGCCGCAGCGCCTCGACCGAAAAAGTATTCATGACGACATCGCGCAAGGTGTCGCGCAGCACGATGAACCAGAAGCCCGAAGCGATGTGGCACCACCACTCGTACTTCAGGCCCGGCGAGCCGCTGCGATTGAAAACGTGGCGGCTCCACTCCTCATCGGTGCAGGTGTCAGGGTCCGGGGCATGGCGCACTTCGCCCCCATACGCGAATTCCGATACCGGACGCGGACCGTTCAACGGACACACCAGGATCTTCATCAATGACCCACCGAGGCCGCGCCCTTCTCGCCGGTGAGCCGATAGCGCGCGAATCGATCGAAGCCGAATCCCTCGATCAACGAATGATTGCGTCCGGTCGCGACGGTGTGGCTCATGGTCTTGCCGCAGACCGGCGTCGCCTTGAAACCCCACGTCCCCCACCCGGCATCCAAATAGAAGCCCTCCACCGGCGTCGAACCCATGATGGGCGCGAAGTCCGGCGTCATGTCCGCCAGTCCCGCCCATTGCCGATTCACTTTCACCTCGCTCAAGAAAGGAAACATGTCCAGCATGTGCGAGGCGAGGCCTTCGACGAAATCCAGCGTCGACCGGGTGCTGTGCAGTTCATAGGGATCCAACGAGGCGCCCATGACGAGTTCGCCGCGCGCGGTCTGTGATACGTACACGTGCAGCGAACCGGACACGATGATGGGATCGAGCCACGGCTTCACCGGTTCGGAGACCATGGCTTGCAGCGGATGCACGTAGATCGGCGTATGTAGATCCAGCATATCGAGAATTCGCGGCGTGTAGCCGGCCACGGCGCACAGCACCTTGGACGTTGCAATGAACCCGCGGGTCGTCTCGACGCCGGTGAGTCGTCCGCCGCGCAGCTTTATTCCCGTGACCTCGGTCTGTTGATGAATCTCCACGCCGCGCCGATCGGCGCCCCGTCCATAGCCCCACGCCACGGCATCGTGGCGCGCAATCGCGCCCGGTTCATGGAATAAAGCGCCCAAGATCGGCGCGTGGCCGCCGCAACTCATGTCGATCGACGGAATACCGCGCTTCACGAACGCCGCGTCGACGGCTTCGGAGCGCACGCCGAAATGCTTGTTCACCTCCGCCCGCCAACGCATGGTGCGCATCGCCGCGTCCGTATGCGCGAGCGTGTAGTGACCGCGGGTCGAGTAGAACAGATTCAGGTCGAAATCCTCGCCCAGGTCATGCCAAAGGCGCACGCTCTCGTCGTAGAATTTCACGCCCTCCGGCGTCAGGTAATTCGAGCGGATGATGGTGGTGTTGCGCCCGGTGTTGCCGCCGCCGAGATAGCCCTTGTCGAGCACCGCCACGTTGCGGATGCCATGATCGCGGGCGAGGTAATAGGCGGCCGCCAATCCATGACCGCCGGCCCCGATGATCACGACGTCGTAACCCGCCTTCAACGAGTCGTGCCGCGTGAACATGCGGGGTTCGGGATGTTTGCGCGATAGTGCGAAGCGAAGTAATCGATAGGGCATGCGGACGCCGGCTTCCCGTGGACGGTTTATCGGCGGGGTGACATGGATATATAGAATAAAGAATAATTAACTGTGGAGCAAATATTTTGCATAGTGCGCAAGGCGCGCTCGAAGGTCGCTTAAACGTACAAGCTCCATGCGTGGCGGGCGATCTGCTCGTCTTCCTGCGAACCCAGGACGCGTACCACGCACCGCGAAGCCCCGTCGCTGATCGGGTCGCTGGCGTCACGATTGCGTGCGGCATCCAGCCGCACGCCGATGACCGCAAGATGGCCGCCTATGACGGCGCGGACTTGCGCGTCATTTTCGCCGATGCCGCCCGTGAACACGAGCGTATCGACATCTCCCAGCGCGACACACATGGCCGCGAGCTGCTTCGCCGCGGAATAGCAGAACATGGCTATGGCGAGGCGCGCAGCGGGATTCGAAGGGGCCGCCTGGTGCAGGTTTCTGAGATCTTCGGAGGCACCGGATATGCCCAACAGGCCGCTGCGTTTGTCGACCAGGTCTTCCAGCATGGCCGCATCGAGCTTCTTCTGCCGGGCGAGATAAATCAGCACGCCGGGGTCGAGGTCGCCGCAACGCGTCCCCATGATGATTCCGCCGGTCGGGGTCAACCCCATGCTGGTGTCGATCGATCGCCCGTCCTTCACGGCGGTGATGCTCGCACCATTGCCAAGATGCGCAATCAGCAAGTTGCTGGGTAACGCGCCCTCCAATTGACGCACGATGGACTCACAGGACAAGCCGTGAAATCCGTAGCGTTCGATCCCTTCCGCCCGCAGCGCGCCGGGAATCGGCAGCACGCGCGCCACGTCCGGAATGTTGGCGTGAAAGCCGGTGTCGAAACACGCAACCTGCGGCCGCGCGGAAAAATGTGCTCGCGAAAAGCGGATGACCGACAATGCGGCCGGCATGTGCAGCGGCGCAAATACGGTGGCCGCCTCGAGCTCGTCGAGGACCGCATCGTCGATGACACAGGGGTGCCTCCGCTTCGGACCCCCGTGCACGATGCGATGCCCGATGCACTGCGGAGCGGGCAGCTTCAGGTCGGTCAGCAGCCGTGCAATGCGGATAATCGCGTGTTCTTGAGTGGGGAGCGGTGCGTTCTCGCGGAGCAACGCCGTGCCGACCGAGTCTTTTGCGTGAAAGACAGCCTGTTTCTCGCCGATCGATTCGGCCTCGCCCGCGATCAGTCGCTCGGTATCCCGGGCGTTCACATGATAGAGGCCGAACTTGAGCGATGAGGAGCCGCTGTTCAGCGCGAGCACGAGCACGTCGCGCTTTGAATTCACCGGCATTCCCGCATTTCAATCGCCATTTCTTAGCATCGCTGCCGCGTTCGCACATCGCTACCGTGTGAGAGTGAAAGATAATCTAGCCGACACCCGCGGTCGGTGCGCCAGCGTACAAATTGCCGCGCGTGCGCCGGGGACTTGTTAAAGGCGCGGGGATGACTGTGGGCGACCGCACCGACGCGTCGGCACCAGGCCGATAGCCTCGCGGCATGAATACCCAGACGCTGACAGCCGAATACCGTCGCAAGATCGATGCCTATTGGCGAGCCGCCAACTATGTGTCGGTCGGACAGATCTATCTCTATGACAATCCTCTGCTCAAGCGAGCTCTGCGATTGTCCGACGTCAAGCCGCTGGTCGTCAGTCATTGGGGCACGACGCCCGGCCAGAATTTCATCTATGTGCACTTGAACCGCGCGATCAAGAAGTATGACCTCAACATGTTCTACGTGGCCGGCCCCGGCCACGGCGGCCCCGCCATCGTGGGCAATGTGTACCTCGAAGGCACCTGGAGCGAGGTCTACCCCAGCGTCACCCAGGACGAGGCTGGACTCAAAGAGCTGTTCAAGCAATTTTCGTTTCCGGGTGGCATATCGAGCCACGTCGCGCCGACGACGCCGGGATCGATTCACGAAGGCGGCGAACTCGGCTACTCCTTGAGCCACGCCTTTGGTGCCGTGTTCGACAACCCCAGCCTGATCGTCGCCTGCGTCATCGGCGACGGTGAAGCGGAAACCGGACCCCTGGCGGCCTCGTGGCAATCCAACAAGTTCTTGGACTCGGTCACCGACGGCGCCGTATTGCCGATCCTGCACTTGAATGGCTACAAGATCAGCAATCCCACGGTTCTGGCGCGCATCGAGGGCGAGGAACTGGAGCAGTTCCTGCGCGGCTGCGGTTGGGCGCCGCGGTTCGTCGAAGGCGATGATCCGGACACCATGCACGAGTTGATGGCGACAGCGATGGATTCGGCCATCGAAGAGATCCGCCGAATCCAGTCTACGGCTCGCGCCAACCACGATACTTCACGTGCGCGATGGCCGATGATCGTGTTGAAATCGCCCAAAGGCTGGACCGGACCGAAGTTCGTCGATGGGTTGCAGATCGAGGGCACCTTTCGTTCCCACCAGGTGCCCATGCTCGTCGATCCGGAGCATCCGGAACACGTGCCGCTGCTCGAGGAGTGGATGCGCAGCTACAAGCCCGAAGAATTGTTCGATCAAAACGGCCGATTGATTGCGGAGTTGGCGGAACTCGCCCCCAAGGGCGACCGCCGCATGGGCGCCAATCCGCACGCCAATGGCGGCCTTCTGTTGCACGACTTGATAATGCCGGACTTTCACGATCATGCGGTGCGCGTAGTCTCGCCCGGCGCCGTCGACGCCAACGATACCCAGGTGCTGGGAACCTTCCTGCGCGATGTGTCCAAGCTCAATCAAGGCGCGCGTAATTTCCGCATCTTCGGCCCCGACGAAACGCTCTCGAATCTCCTGGGTGCGGTGTTCGAGGTCACCAATCGGCAATGGGACGCGCGGCAGGCGGGAAACGACGAATTCCTCGCATCGCATGGCCGAGTGCTCGACTCGATGTTGAGCGAGCATCAATGCGAAGGATGGCTGGAGGGCTACCTCCTGACCGGCCGGCATGGACTGTTCAACAGCTACGAGGCCTTCATTCGCATCGTCGATTCGATGTTCAGTCAGCACGCGAAATGGCTAAAAGTGTGTCTGGAATTGCCCTGGCGGAGGAAAATCTCCTCGTTGAATTATCTGCTCGCCTCGCACGTGTGGCAGCAGGATCACAACGGCTTCACCCATCAAGATCCCGGTTTCCTCGATCACGTCATCAACAAGAAAGCCGACGTCGTGCGGGTCTACCTGCCGCCCGATGCGAACTGCCTGCTCTCCGTATACGACCACTGCCTGCGCAGCCGCAATTACGTCAACGTCGTGGTTGCCGGCAAGCACGCCCTTCCGCAATGGCTCACCATGGACGAAGCCGTCATTCATTGCACGGAGGGGATCGGCATCTGGCAGTGGGCCAGCAACGATCAGGGCAGCGAACCGGACGTGGTGATGGGCTGTTGCGGTGACACCCCGACGCTCGAGATTCTGGCCGCCGTGTCCATCTTGCGCGAGCACTTCCCGGATCTGCGGATTCGCGTCGTGAATGTGGTCGACCTGATGAAGTTGCAGTCCTGCTCGGAGCACCCGCACGGCTTGAGCGAAGTCGATTACGACTCACTGTTCACCACGAATAGGCACATCATCTTCGGCTTTCACGGCTATGCATCGCTCGTGCACCGGTTGACCTACCGGCGCACCAATCGAAATTTGCACGTCCGGGGCTACAAGGAGGAGGGCACGATCACCACGCCCTTCGACATGCGGGTGCAGAACGACCTCGACAGGTTCCACCTGGTGATGGATGTGATAGATCGACTGCCGCAACTCGGCAGCGGGGGCGCCTACCTGAAACAGAAGCTCCAGGATAAGCTCATCGAACACAAGCATTACATCAACCGGCACGGCCAGGACATGCCCGAGATTCGCAATTGGAAGTGGCATCCGCGCACGGCGGAGCCGCGAGAAGCCGCGTCTCAATCGTCGCGATCGCCTGAATTGGCGGTGCGATGAACATTTGTGCGCCAACGTACGGACGCGCCCGATGATCTTCGCTACCTTGACGTCACAGGTTCAGTCACGCACTTGAACACCCCTTTCGCAACGATTACACGAGGACACTCCTTCATGAAAACCAACACTTTACGGGTCGCAACGGCCGCCGCGTCGCTGTTGCTCGGCGCGGGCGCCGCGCACGCCGCCGGCTACCCTCAGACGATCGATTCATTCAAGAATGCCCGCGAGAGCGCCCATTACTTCAATGATAGTTATGGTTATGCCGTTTTCCCGACGGTGGGCGAGGGCAGCTTCATCGTGGGTGCCGCGCACGGTGACGGCCGCGTCTACGAACGGGGCGCGATGGTCGGCACCACCGCCGTCACGCAATTGAGCATCGGATGGCAGGCCGGTGGCGAAGGTTTCAGCGAGATCATCTTTTTCAAGGACAAACGAGCTCTCGACGCCTTCGAATCGGGAAACTTTCAGTTCGGTGCCGGTGTGAACGTCGTCGTGATCACGGCGGGCGCCTCCGCGAGCGCGGACACGTCAGGCACGCAGGCAAGCGCCAGCGGCGGGCAGAACAACGCGGCAGTCGCCGGTGCGTACAGCAACGGCATGGTGGTCTTCACGATCGTCAAAGGTGGTCTGCAGGGCGGCGCTTCGGTGGAAGGCGAGAAGTTTTCCTATCACGCAAAGTCCTGATCGGTCTTTGACCAAGCCACGGTTGATGCGGAGGTCGAGCGCTATCGCGTAGAATCCATCGGTTATGGAAGGCTCTTACGACCTGATCGTCATCGGCAGCGGCCCGGGAGGCGCGTCGCTCGCTCAGCGCTTGGCACCCACCGGCAAGCGTATTCTGATTCTCGAGCGGGGCGATTATCTGCCGCGCGAGGAAGCGAATTGGAGTGCCAAGGCGGTCTTCGTCGAGGGCAAATACCAGGCCGATGAAACCTGGATCGATGCCAAGGGCGAGACCTTTCACCCCGCACTGCACTACTATGTGGGTGGCAATTCCAAGGTGTATGGCGCGGCGCTCCTTCGCCTTCGCGAGCGGGACTTTGACGAGGTGATCCATGCGGGGGGCGTCTCTCCCGCATGGCCGCTCAAATATGCGAGCTTCGAATCGTATTACGACGAAGCCGAAGCGCTGTTCCACGTGCACGGAAATCGCGGCGAGGATCCCATTGAGCCGCCGTCGGCCAAGCCGTACCCCTTCCCCGCCGTCAAACACGAACCCAAGATCGCGGAGCTCTGCGACAAACTGACTCATATCGGTTTGCAACCCTTCCATCTGCCGCTCGGCATCTTGCTCGACCAAAAGGCCGACGGTTTCGCGACGCCCACCAGCACCTGCATGCGCTGCAGCTTCTTCGACGGCTTTCCATGCCTCCTGAACGGCAAAGCCGACGCGCAGGTGATGTGTATCGATCCGATGCTGCGGCGGCACCCCAATGTCACGCTATTGACGGGCGCCTACGTCTCGCGGCTGGACACGGATGCGACCGGCAAACGCGTCAATGCGGTGCGTGTGACGCGCGGCGGACGCGATGAAACGTATACCGCCGATACCATCGTCGTTGCGTGCGGTGCACTCTCCTCGGCGCTCCTCTTGCTGCGTTCGGCCAACGAATATCATCCCGCGGGTTTGGCGAATGGCTCGGATCAAGTCGGCCGCAACTATATGCGGCACGAGATGAGTATCGTCATGGCGGTCATGCAACACGTGAACGATACGGTTTTTCAGAAGACCCTGGCATTGAGCGATTTCTATTTTGGCGCCGAAGACTGGGATTTTCCGTTGGGCCTCATCCAGATGTGCGCGACCAGCCACACGGATCAAATCAAAGGGGAGGCTCTGCCCTCTTGGCTCGAGTGGCTGCCAAACATGCCCTTCGATGAAATCGCACGGCATTCGATGGACTTCTGGTTACAGGCCGAGGACCTGCCGCACCCCGATAACCGGGTCTACTACAAGGATGGCAAAGTCCACCTCGACCTGAAGGCGACCAACCCTCAGGCGTTGGCGCACTTGAAGCGCAAATTGCGCGAAATCTTGACGCGGATTGGCTGGCCGGCGGTATTGTTGGACCGCTCGCTCTACCTCGGCAAGGATATCGACTTGTCGGGCACGGCCCATCAGGCCGGAACGTGCCGGTTCGGTACCGATGCCGCGACATCCGTGCTGAATCTCGACTGCCGAGCCCATGAGGTCGATAACCTCTACATCACGGATGCGAGCTTTTTTCCGTCGATCGGCGCGGTGAACCCGACCCTCACTATCATCGCGAACGCATTACGCGTCGCCGACATCATCAAAGGCCGCTGGTGAGCCCGGCAGTGTCGATCCTCACCCGCCGGTGGCAAACCCCGGATACAGCGTCATGCCACCGTCCACGAACAATGTCGTGCCGACCACGTAGTCCGATTGATCCGACGCCAGCCACACGGCGGCGCGGGCGATATCCTCTGGCTCACCGATGCGGCCATAGGGCACGAGCGTCATCAATTCCTTGTAGGCCTCCGGGGTCTGCCAGGCCGAGGTATTGATCGGTGTGCGAATGGCTCCGGGCGCAATGCCGTTGACCCGGATCCGTAGTGGCGCCACTTCCTGGGCGAGGCTCTCCATCAGCATCTTGATGCCGCCTTTGGATGTCGCGTAATTCGCGTGACCCGCCCACGGGATCTGTTGATGTACTGAACTCATACAGATGATCTTTCCGGCCGCGCAGGACACTGCGGGGACGATGCCCCGTCGGACGAATTCGCGAATGGCCTCGCGCGCGCACAAGAATTGGCCTGTCAGGTTGATACCCAATACCGTGTTCCACTGGGCCAACGTCATGGATTGGAATTTCGCATCCCTTTGCAGGCCTGCATTGTTGACCAAGATGTCGACGGTGCCGAACTCTTTGATCGCGTGCGCAAACATCCCCGCTACCTGGTCTTCCATCGACACGTCCGCCTTATAGGCGATCGCGTTGACACCGAAGCCGCGGATTTCGTCGACCACGTCGTTTGCGGCATCATCGCCCGCCACATAATTGACCACGACGTCGGCGCCCGCCTGCCCCAAGGCAATGGCAACGCCTCGGCCGATGCCGGAATTTGCTCCGGTGACGAGCGCTTTCTGCCCCGCCAAGAGCGGATGAATTTTGACCGCGGGCGCCCCGGGCTCGCGAGGCGTCGATGCATCAGTTGACGACACTTGAACTCCTTGGCGGCAGCGCCGCTTCGACGAAAGCAAACATGTCGGACAGCTCGAGCGCTTGTGCGCCCTGCGCGGTGCTGAAGTGGCCCATGTCCCCGTCGGTTCGGAACCAGACCGGGTGCTTGGTGCTGCTTGCGGCCTCGATCCGGGCCCCGAATTTGCCGCTCTGCCAGGTCGACACACGATGATCGTTCAAGCCGACGATGAGCAGCAGCGCGGGATAGGGCGTGCCGTCCTTGATGCGCTGATAGGGATCCATGGCGGCCGCGATGTGCAAGCCTTCCGAGGTGTGCGGATCCCCCACTTCGGCATATTGATTCGCGCCATTGGCCGCTGCGATCAGCCGGCTCGGGTTCAGGATACCCGCTTGAATGATGACCGCACCGAAGGCCGCGGGCGCGCGGGTCATGGCACCGCCCACCAGGACGCCGCCCATGCTGCCGCCGAAGGCGGCGACGTGCCCCGGTCTTGCCCAGCCCGCCGATTCGAGCGTCTCGGCACACGCAATGAAATCCTCGATGCCGCGCTCCTTCGAAGCGCCACGGCCTCCTAAACGCCAGCGGTCGCCCTTTTCACCGCCGCCGCGCACGTGCGCCACCGCGAACACATGGCCGGCCTGCACCCATTCGAGCAATAGCGGGTTGAAGCTCGGCTGTTGGCTGATGCCGTATCCGCCATAGCCCTCCAAGATGGCGGTCGCCGTGCCATCCGGCTTGGCGTCCTTGCGGTGAATGACCGACAGCGGCACGAGCGTGCCGTCCACGCTCCGCGCCGTGGTTTCCTCGGCCGCCAGGTTGGAATAATCGGCCGGTGCCGTGGCCCCCAACTTCAGGTCGTGCAACGCCGCGCGAGCGCCGCCGTAGCGAAAGGCCACGCGCGGCACGGTCCAGCCTTGCAAGGTGAATACCGCGCCCGATGCGTGCGGATCGGTGGCGAGCAAATAGATGGCACCGACGAACGGCAGCGCGATTTGATCCACGCGACCCGAGTAGCCGACGCGCACCAACCCATCCGGGCCCGTCTGCATGCGGCGCACATACAGGGCATCGGCGGCCGCGGCGAGACCGGTCAGCACCGCATCGTCGGACTCGGGCAATACCACCTTCGCCTGGGCCAGATCCTGCGATCGCGACAGATCGAGTTTGAGCAGCCGGCCATTCGGCGACCCATGCATCGACACCAAGTAGAGCACATCGCCGTGCAGCGCAAGCTGCTGCACATTGTCGTCGTAGCCTGCGAGGCAATGCCAGTTCGCCTTCGGCACGAGCGACTCCGCCTTGGGCGCCACGCAAACACGCACCTCCGCGCGCGCGCCGCCGATCGTCAGCAATCCAAAATGTGAATCCTGATCCAGGCTCAACGTTGGAAATTCGTGCGGATCGAGTTCCGCTTCCGGCTTCGGACCGCGGTCGATGAGAGTCAGGTCCATCGCCGCGGGAGCGCCGAGATGATGCAGCCGCACGCGTTGATTGAGCGAAAAATCGGTCGGATCGCGGGTCTCGGCCGGTGCGAGCTGGGTATAGAGGTATCCGCTGCCGTCGGGCAGCCAGTTCGCAGGTAGTTCCCCCCACACATCCTCGGTCCGGTCGGCGAGCGCCGTTCCGGTATCGACGTCCAGGACCTCGAGATGCGTGATCTCGGATCCGCCGTTTTGCACGTTGACGGCGATCCGCTTGCCATCGGGGGACGGAGAGAAATTCGTGATGGCCGCCGTTCCCTTGCCGCCGGCCGCCGCAACCGGGTTCATGAGCGTCCGTTCGCGTCCGTCATGATCGCGCACCATCAGCACGCCCTCGCCGCCACCTTGCAACCGCAGAAAAAAAATTCGCCCACCCATGGGCGCCTGCAGTCGATTGGTGACGCCCGCGCGTGCCGCGGCGCCCAAATGCTCGCGCCAAAACCCCAAGCGCGGCAAGGCGTCCAACTTGCGGCGGCCGAATGCCCCTTGGACTTTGAGCCAGTCGGCGAACTCCACGTTCTTCTCACCCTCCATCCATCGGTAAGGGTCCGGTAGAACCAGCCCAAAATTTCGATCGATGGTGTCGACCGTGCGGGCCGGCGCGGGTGCCGCGCTGGGTTCGCTATCGGCCGCCCGCATCGACGCCGGCAGCGCGGTGAATAGCATCAATAACGCGGTGACGGCTCGCATGACCTCTAGACCTCTCAGAGATTGCGCCATGGTACCGTTGGCACCGGATGTTCGCTAAGCTTTCAACGATTGTCAGGGGAGAGTCCAACTTGCTCGGATTTCGTGTATTTGCGCGTGA
>Ga0116229_10004488_pt1 | contig 22863 bp, 18 predicted proteins | sample S1TSphgellanicum_3_FD_87313 | JGI IMG/M metagenome (GOLD analysis project Ga0116229, IMG submission 87313) | Host-associated microbial communities from peat moss isolated from Minnesota, USA - S1T2_Fc - Sphagnum magellanicum MG | ecosystem: Host-associated > Plants > Peat moss > Unclassified...
CTTGTGACAAGAACCTTGGAGAGTTCTTGATGTTGTGTTTTGTGTTGTGAGCATTATGTTGTACTTTCCTTTCAATAAAGATTTATGTTTGCACTTGAGTAGATCTCCTATTTGTTAACACATGTTTCAGCCTATTACCCTACTAGGAGCATATGTGAAAACAAAACAATGGAGTGATAGTAAGATGAAGCCACCTTATGATATTCGTCTTCTTGCACCAGTTAATTCAAGTCATTTACTAGAGGGATATTAAAGTCTATTATTTCAGTAATAGAAATGTAATATCAGTCATGACAACTATGCAAGGAAAGGTAGTAGATTGGGCAGACACTTTGTTTAAACAACTATAGAGAGAATTGATGAGATGGACAACTTCCTAGACTAAGGTCATGATGGGAATAATCAAGGTTGATCCAAAGAAATGTGTTTGTCATTCAACATTAGTTATTGAGATTTTGATGTAGCACTTCTTCCCTAACACAATTCAACAGATTCCATTATAAGAGGTACCACTAGAATATAGGATGCGTTTACTTCAAGGTTCAATACTTTAGAATTGAAGGAGTGTCTGCAACAAACTAAACGACCTTTTTTTTTTCCAACAAATTGCCACAATAGATGCATGTTGGGGAGTAGAAAATTATAGAAGATTCAGAGGAAGACGAAAAGAGGAAAGATTTCTGATGATCAAAAGAAAGAAGCAAATTCAAAGAGCAATTCTCAACCCATAAATCTTGACATCCCATACCATACCAAGACCATAACAACCTCAGGAGGAGGCACAACAACCTACACTAGTTGTAAAGATTCTAAACCTAGAATAAATGGCCAAACATGAACCATAGTTGAAGGGTTAGGTTGCTTAATAGGTTCGACCACCTGTAGATCAATACATACCACAAAAACATTAAAGGGAGAGATTTATATTTCTAGAAAGAAATTTACCTAAGTGGTTTCCATCATGTTCTTCATCTCCCCAACATCATCAATAAGAGGTTCAATTACAAACCACAAAACCAACTACAAATCAAAAGGGTAAACCATCATTTTTAATAGGGGTGTATGAGTTAGGGGATAAATTTGGCACATATAGGAGTGCAGGGCCATCTGCAAAAACATTTAGGGGCACAACCCTAATTCTTAAACCCCACACACAAGCGGATCATTACGTTCAGGAAGTAGAGGAGGATTTGTGGATTGTAGGGTTATTCCAACATGTAGCAAACTATAGTAGGAAGATGGAGTAGACCATAATTGAATTGTTGGGACTCAAATTGTTATGTGAAAGGAATGAAGCAAAAAAATAGGAGTTGGAAAGTAAAGCTATAGTTGCTCAACAAGAGGTTCAAGATTTTTAGCATCACATCTTTGCAACTGAAGTTTAGATTTAGAAGACACTTTAAGTCAAGGAGAAAGAATTAAACCAATTACAGATGGAGCTTATTATGGTGAAACATAGGAAGGCCACTCTAGAGTAGTAGATGCAATTATATGAGACAATAAAGGGAGAAAGGGATATGTTAAAAGTAAATTAGGATAGACAGGATGCTAAATATTGGGCATTGAAGAAAGAAGCAGCAACTTGGAGATTAGATTTACAACCTTGCAATGAAATAAGGAGTCTCCAATGATAGGTACAAGTATAGGAGATGAAAAATTTCAAACTCAAGGAAGAGCTTTAGATTACTATGCATCAATGGGATGAGGCTATGAAGGAGAAGGACAAAACATAGGTTGCGTGTAACAAATCAATCCAGAAGCTATAGTAGGATGCCATAAGGCTCAACAAAGTTGTGAACTCAATCACAACTATGGCGCCATATTTATCTAAGCATAGATTAAATGATTATGATAATTTATTGATGCAAAACACAATTTTGAGGACTAAGCAGAAGTCCTTACAATTATAAGCATCTAATGTTGACACTTGGGAACTTAGGTGAAGATATGTTTCAAACAGATTTATAGACCTTATTTGATGAGCACAAGGCAAATGAAGCCAACTCTAGAACAAGGCTTAAAACATACAGGGAAGCATATCCAGAATTCAAACATGAATCACCTTCTATACCTCCTAAGGACAACTTCAATACTTCATATTTTGATCAATATGAGGTAGGTCCAAATGGAGAGGCTCAAGAAGTTCAATCAAATTCACCTATAGATTTGATGGGAGGAGATACTGCAAAGAGGCTATGGATGACCAAATTGTAACATAAGTTGGAGGGTAGGTCTCAGTAGAAGTTTCAACAAAATTAGAAACATAATAGGTATCTGTTCACACAAAGTCACTAGACTATGCTATAGTTGTAGATGTTGTTCTAATTAACCCATTTATTACAACAATTACAATAGTAGTAATTTCACAGGAGGAGGGAGATAATGGCCATACATAGACCATTACAAAAGTACAACAATAGGAGCAATTGTGTAGCAAACTCCACAAACTAAAGAAATTCATGTCATGGAGAACCACAAAGTATAACTGCAGAACAAACAATTGCAAAGTAAACAAGGATGAAGGATGGTTTATTCTACAATTTATGGATTCTTTTAGTTTAAATATTTTAAACAAGATTTTGAAGATAGAATCCGAAGTACAGGGGGGGTATTGTTAAGGGCAAAACTATAATGTAATAATTAGGCCAGATAAGCATAGGGAATATGTACTATGATGTCTATTTTGAAACAAGTTGGATAGGGCAAGTTCAATACATATAGGGTAGGTAAAAATAGGATTGTTTAGGTGGAGTTCAAATGGTGCTTTTAAGCGGGAAAGTTGAAAAGGAATGAAGCTCTAGATTTTTATATTTTTTAAAGAGGTTTGTCTTATAGAGTTTTACAAATGAGGAATGAGACATACTAAAACAATTTTTAGAAGTATAGAGAGTGGAGGAATAAGGAACTTGGATAGTTTTTTTTTAGTTAATTTTTTCTTATAAGATCTATTTTGTTTTTTATTCTTCATAACAATATGACTAGTAAATTATGGCAACATTTTGATAGATTCATAACTATGTGGATATTTAGGTTGTGAAAATATGTTGTTGTGGAGAATATTTTAGAATATTTTAGGATTTTTAGTAAAGATTTTGTATAATTGAAACTAAATATGTATAAGAATAGAAAAAATTGCAATTAAAATAGTAATAGAATATTAGGATTTACCAACTTGACATGCATTTTTTCGTTATCTTTTTTGGTGTTTGTCCTTTTTTCCATGAGGTGATGAAAAAACCCACCAAAAGACTTATGCCCCACCTCTATCGATACATAACAAATGATTGGAAAACATTATAGGAAGAACACATGATTAAAGCCCAAGCTTTAACTTGTCAAATATTTTCAAAAATGTTTTTGGATCCTTCTTGACTTCCATTAGCATGATTGTGTTATGCATGGAAAAAATGCACATATAGGAGAATATATTCAAACAATGTGTGCATTGACTCCATGCATTCTAGTGGTCCATCCAATGAAATCACAATAGCCCTCAACCTTTTCACCCATTGATAGATGTCAACTTCCCTTCTTTTGTTGATGATTTCCATCTAAAAATAAAATTACTTAAAACTAGAGGCCTTTATTTTTGCTTTGGCACATTCACCATGTGTTTCATTTAATAGTCTTTCAGGTATGGTGTATGAACTTTTATGATATTATTTTGTCCCATCTATGATTCTACAAGTGGATTTTATCTTTCTTTGAGATATGTGGGCACATTACTTGTGGTCATGTTCCCTTGTTCGTGCTACATTTGCTTGTGGCATCATGATTATTAACTTTAGAGAAGCAAATCAATGGCAATTGTCCCATAGTGATTAGAGAGGTGAATTATTAGATGTTATTCACACTTGCCATTTAGTTAAGGGACACATTTGTAGAACATTTTAGTCCTCATCAATTTGGTGTGGCGACATGGGGTGGGTATGAAATGGTTGTCCACGAGGTTTGTGTTATGTTGGATTTGCATCTAGATTAGGTGGTACTATAGGTGGATATATATAATGACTTCAATTTCGTATTAAAAACAACCATTTTTCAAAAGGACATAAGCACACTAAGCCCCCCAAAAATTGTAATCACAAGTATTATTTTTTTGTAATTAATATTTTTGGTAATGTACGGACATCACATCTTGGATTATTTTTTCTTGTTTTAAGTATATTTGATTAAATTTAAACTTAATCTAATCAATTATTTTAAAAATTCCAACAAACAATGAAAAATTTGAATGTATGGAATATATTTGTGACAAAATAATACCTATCACAAAGTTTGAAAAAAATGCATTTATACTTCAAAACTAAGGTTGTGAGTGGAATTCTTGGGTGAATTTTTTTTATGGTGTATGATATTGATATACATGAATTAAATCTAGGACCATTTAAAGATTTAAAGTTTTTGGATGAAATTTCATTTTAAAAATGTGTGTTTTTTGCATTTTTGAATAATAAATGCATAATAATGTCTTTTTGTAAAGAAAACACCACTACCATATCAAAGAGGAGGAGATTTTATAGATGGGCATTACATTATTTTTTCAATTTTCTTTTGTTGGGTAATGTTTTATGAACCACAAACATGAGGCCTTATGGTCGTTGGAAAACTGTAAGTTATATACCATATGTACATTAATTTTATCCAATCCTCTTCATCTAATTGTTGGATCAAGATTAATTTTGACTCAAAATAAACTTTGAATTCCAAAAGGTTGTCATGCAGATTTTAAATTTTTTTGCTTGTGTTTAGGATAGCCAAAGGATACCATCAAGATATTAGTTTATTGCGTATTATAATATTTGTTATAAATCACCTTTTTTGGTGAATGTGATTCACCCTTAGTGTGCTTTCACTCAAAAGTTGTAGTCTTCCATTGGTACTTTGGATTAATTTTTCCCATTTGTTCAACAATTTTACATGTGTCCATCCCCACTATATTTCTCTCAAGCTTCTCAACACAAAGATCCCACAATCATTTTGTTTGAGTTTGGTACACGACAAAGGGATCCTTTGGGTGGAACATTGTTCACCTTAACACATCTTTGTGTTTTTCACCCTATTGCAACAACCCACCTTACTTGTGTTTTTGCCTCACTCACCAATGATCATCACAAACATTTGGGGGCAAAATAATTATGTACAAATTACTATATAATGTAATTTGGATGTCAATTTTTAGTCATTTCTACAAATGTTAGAATGATATTTTATTATCAAACATCATAACTACATAAATAGGAAATTTATTTTTACAAATCATATAAAATCTAGTTCTATTTGGATGGTATGAGAATTTCAAAGCATTCAATTATGTAATTTCAATGTATAAAAACTACTTTGTAAGTGCAATCATAATCCAACGAGCCAAAAAGGGCATTGGGTTGTAAAGGAAAACAATAAAAATTGAATAAATATTTATGTTTTGCCATTCAAAGCCATGGCAATCATGGCAAGTTGTTTTTTCATTAATATGAATGTCAAGGAATTCAAACTAAAAATCCATTTGATAAATTTTTAAATTTTAATCTTAATTTAAGATCTCTAAAATTAAACACCTATGGCATTGAAGTTATGAATCACTTTGGGAACTCATAACATTTTCATTTTTCTTTTAATTGGAAAGCTTTCAAAAAAAATGTAGTCCTTTAAAAGAGCTTTTCAAAAACCTATTGAATTGATTTGGTATCATCAATGAAAATTTTTTATTGTTCTTCAACTTTTTTAATGGATATATTATATGCTATTGTTAAATAATTACAAAATGAATCACAAAATGACAACTTTTCAAATCTTGGAAGGCTACTTCTTAAAGGGATCTAATGTTATATTAGGTCAAGTGCAACTTCATCAAGATATATATGATTTTTTTTTTTTGCATGGCTAATTTTTCATTGTTTATTTTATTACAAATAAACCCCTTTTTAGCCCAAGTGATTTTTTATCCCAAAACATTTGCACATAAAGCATTTACATGAAACAAAATATAATGAAAAACTTGTTTAGTTACAAAAGTTATAGCTTGTTGGCATTTGTAAACCTCATGATCATTATGACCTCATGGAATTCAGAGGATGGCTTATTGACATAATGTAACTAGTTGTTCTACTTGTACTTAACATTCAATTTTTTTTTGATGCAATTGTAATTGCAGATTTGTCACTTGATGAGGAACCAATAACATTACATGTTGAAAGCATAAAGCCCTCTTAGGGTTTAATTGGAGCAATCATCTAACTCTATTGTAAGTGAGCATGCAATTGACATGGTCATCTAAAATCTCTCATAGCACTTAGCTTCATATTGAAACTTGGATTGTACCTCTCGAAACAATGCACACATTGAAATTTAAATTGCAACTTTTAAAACAACAAAATGTCCACTTTCAAAATACAACTAGCACTTACCAAAAACCTTACCCTATGAGTGAAAACAACTTTCAACATCAATGTCATAGACTTCATGCATTTTATAACAATTGCTTGGAGACAACTGTGAAAATAATGACAAAACATGAAGTGCAAAGAAAAATGATGGCAGTTGACACATGTGACAAAATGATTAGAATGTGGCTTGTAATGTGTAATGATGTACTTAAGGTTAGAGCTCCTACTTACCTGAAACTATTTAATTATATCCTCCTTTGGTTATGAAAACATCATCATGCACATGGAAAGGGTTATGCACTGGTTATATTATTTTCAGTTTTCATTGTATAGAATATCCATTTCTTCAAGGTCTGTCAAGTCAAAAATAAGTTAGGTTAATTGATATCCCCTTGTGCATATTTGATAGGTATATCCTGGTGAAAATATACCTACACAACACTAATAATTATAATGAGCCTTCTAATTGATGTAAACCTACCAAAATGGTGTACATAATGGAACCCTACAATAAGAAAAAAGAACAACATCAAAACTTTTCAATTTTTCACCATGCATTGTGAGCCAGCTCCACTGGTAGAGTCTCTTTTAGAATGAACCTTCCATTCATGGAAGATCCTAATATGAAAAGGAAAGGACCTTCACTTTTGTGAGGTTATTGCCCCTCAACAATAGCCCTCAGCTGGGCCCTCAAACGTAAGAGGAGCCTCAAAAATGTTCATTACCTTACATCAAAAAAGCTTTTCCAATTTTGGTTCCTTACATTATTATGGAAGAAACTTTTAAAATTTTGAAACTTTCCAAAAGCCCTCAGTTGGACCCTCAAACCCAGGAAGAGCCTAAAAATGTTCCTTGCCCTATACAAAAGTCCTATTTTATTGGCTCAACATCTCAAGGAGGGATTATAGAACAACATTGCTGACCAGGAATAGTGAGCAGCTTTGCAAGGGTGTAATTAGTAAATTACCTAATTACCAATGTTGGCCATTTCTTTGTATAGGGCAGGCAATGCCATTAGGGCATTTTGCCCTGAGACCTGATGGTGGAGTTCAATTCCCAGTGCAAAATGCCCTGGTAGCAGTATCTCCCCTGACCTAACAACGTACCGAGACAAACAAAATAGTTACATGCTAATTTCCCTTCGACCCGGGATCTTACACCATAATTCCCTCTTACTAGGAATCTTACATGAAACTGTCTGGCCAAGGAAATTCCGCCTGGTAAGGCACCATCCAAATACATTAAACAATTTCTGAGGCTCTTGCAATTATGTTAAGAACATTTAGTTTCAGGTTTTCTAAATTTTAGGAATCAAAGAAGCTCCAGTTTCAAGTTTTTGAAAATTTTCAGAATCCCAGGAATTATAGTTTCAGAGGCCAAAGAACCTGGGGTTTCGAGTTTTGAAACATTTCAAAGAACTGGCGGTTCTCATCAAAGAAAGAACCGGAAACTAACCGATGGGTTAAGGTAGGTTCTTTGACCGGAACCTGGAAACGGCTGGCGGAAGGGTAAGGGTAGTGGGTTCAGGTCAGGTAACTCCACCTTGATTGATGTCTAGTAAGTGGGGATGGGGTTGGGGTACTTGAAATAAAATAAAAAGGACTGAGAAAAGCACGGGGCGCGTGGCAGTGTGCATGGGGTTGTTTTTCCACACGGCACTGCTGCGTGAAACTGCGCTGGCCTCTCGCCATGACTGATCTGATGACGCAGATAATTCATCCCATCTTTCCCTTCTTCATATGAGAGTGTGCACGCGGCATCACTTCGTCTCACTTTCCAGCGGATTGCTCTGCCTCCTTCTCCTCCTCGTCTCTCTTGTTACCAAAAGAGCATTCGGTGGCGCTACTTAGCATGCTGTGTTCGAATTATTCGTAGAATTCGTGAGGTTGGTGGTTCTTCATTAGCTTATTCCGTCGATCTACAATTGCTGTTTTGCTGAGTATTTCTTTCGCTGTGTGCATGATTTTATCGATGTACTTCACCACCCCCTAGATTCAGATTTTGTGAAAATGTTTAGTACCAGGAAGTGTTTGATGGACTACTAGGATGCAAGCTTTTGTATATACAAATTTGTATGCGTTTTTTTTTTTTTTGGGGGGCTCTTTGTAAACAGTGTGCAGTGGGTGTCCATGGGGGTGAAATTAGCAGACCGTGTTGAACGAAGGAGATTAATTGAAGATGGCGGCGAGGGCTGAAGTTCATGTGCAGAAACCTTATAATTCGCCCAATGATGTGCTGATCGACCTGGGACATCCCCTTGTTAACCGGGTTGTGGATGGCTTCATCAAGGCTGGAGGGGTGAGAGAATGCTGCAGTCTAAGCCTAACGATCATGATGATGCTCTTGCTGCGTCCACTGATACAAACTTTGTGTCAGTTTTATCTCGTGTGGTCGGTCAGGGAGCTGGTCGTGGGAAACAAGGGTAGACAGACATTGGCATAAAATTTGCGCAGTGATTGCTGCTGGCGGGTTTCAGTTGATTGAAGGGAGAGAGTTCATGTGTGCGGGGGTGATGAGGGTGTGAGCAGGTGGGTGCTATACATGCAGGCGCACAGGATGCTGTCCGCGCTCTGTTCGTAGGTATTCACGTCTCCTTACCTGCACCAGAAAGTGCCAATACCTAGTGTCAAATTGTAACTTTTGTGTACTATATGCCACAATAAACGGCATATATTGTATATTATAATGGATGAAACCACACAAGTGTCATCAGCCGCCGCTTTTTGTGTGATAAAAGCCACTTTCTCTTGTCGGGTCGGGTTTTCCGATGGTTTCATGTGTATTGGATATTGCATGCTTCAAGTTCTGATGGGATTGAATGTCCTCTTTTGCAGAGGAAACAAACCAGAAATCTTTGGAGCATTCGGCTCAGCGCATGGGCAAGGAGGCCTTGCAATGGGGTAAGCAGCAGCAGCTCGGTTCAGCTAGAACCCAGGCTTTTTTTTGCATTTGTCCTGCTTAGTGTGTGCGACTGCTGGTAGGACAGAGATGGCAATAGTCGTCACATTGGGTGGTAGCGCCGAGCAGTTCTCCGATTTTGGTTTAACCATGAAGATCATGTGCAGGGCTCGTGGCTGGAATGTACACCGGCTTGACTAACGCATTGACAGAAGCACGAGGTGTCCATGACTGGGTAAATTTCGCTACTGTACACACTTTTCTAGAGCTGCTGTTTGAAAAAAATTTGGGACATTGGGTGCAGATGCTAGATTTATAGATTCTGTAGAGGATGGACGCTCTTTCTTCGAGGCAACTGATCAGGATTTGGGATTGCAGAAAAATGCATTGTTGGGTGGAGCGTTGACAGGAGCTGCTCTCTCGCTGACAGAACCTAACCCACGCGCTGACCGGGTGATTTCTGGAGCTATTACTGGTGGAGCCATTGCTACGGCAGCAGAGTTTTTGCGCAATCTCACATCTTAAAAGACATAAAACAAAACCTTTATATGAACATCTTGGTTTTGGATGTGTACATCATTTTGTAACTACCGGTTCAATCATGTGATTGACAATTGAGGCAAAGCTGAGTGCCATATTGTGAGATACTGTATATGATGGAGATCAGAATGCTTGAAGTTGGAATGTTAACACTTGCCCAAGTTTGGATTCATGTAGAAAACATGAGAATATTTCTACATGAATTGCTATCCTTCCAATCAAAAGTTAACCTTTTTTCCATCTCTGGATTACCAAAAGTCTTTTTAAAAGGTTATTCAAGCTATGTGGATGCGGGATATTCTGCTGGATTATTTTGAAGTTCTGTTTGTCTTTTGTAGTTTGCCCTGTTAATGAAGTGAAAGTAAAAAAGATTGTCCAAGGAACTTTGAAAGAAATTGCCAAACAGGGGGTTTGACTATCTGCAGCCCTTTTAGCATTAGGTCTTCTCCTTCATTACTACTGTTTTGATCATTTTGGTTTTCCTTTAGTGCGTTTACATTTGCTTTGACATGCCTCGTTCTTATTGTGGATGGATTTCCATCCTTGTTTATGTATATATATAGGGCCTTCCTTTGGCAGGGTTCTGGGAAGTGGTTTGGTAGTTTGTGGTGTTGAAGCATGAAGGTCTAAGCTTATGATCCCCATGAAGATAACCTGCTAGTTGCTAAGTAGGAAATTGTAAAAGAATTCTAAATTGTGGGTATGGTTGCACCACCTTGTTGTAAATTTGGAAACAATGAATAGAAGATTTTGCCCCAAGACACAGAGGAAGTCTCTCCAGGGCTGAATATAATTTCTGCTGATAAAGAATTTCAGAAATACAGACTTGTGGTAGTAGTTCTATGATTAACTTCTATAATACAACTTCCAACTTCTACCCCAAGATGGAAAATTTCTGATCTGAAACATATTTTATTCTATTTCAACTTCTACATGTTAGTTGTACTTCTACCCCAAGACAGGAGGACTATTTCTATATGAGCAGAACAGAAAACTTCCACAATAACACTCTTGAAAAAATGCATTGCATCACAACCTCACACTATAGGAACAAAAACTTGCAAACAGGTAACATTGGTATTCATGAGATCCAGGAAAACTACAAACTTTTACTACATAGTAATGTGACTCACATTATATCTGAGGCAAAATGTGTCACAAACTAAAATTGATTTCTTCTCCTAAATCATAAAAGTGGTGAAAGTTTTTTGACTCCTTTATATACAGAACATGAAGACTACATTGATCAATGGTCACAAAATGGTCATTAATATCACCATTGCTGATTATGTATCTTCAGCATTAAAAGTTTCAAATCTACGAGATAGCTTGATTACAACAATCATTTCAGTGTCTTTGCATCCCATACAGCAATCTTGCTTGAATTTATTTTGTTACACTCTCTCTGACTCATATGGTTGAGAAGGAATTTGCTCCAAAGTAATCAGCTAAGGCTTGAGCAAAACAAGAGATCACTATTTGTCTGGAATTCAGAACTTTGTAAGCCACATAAAATTCAAGTTGGTAAAAAGATACTATCTTCACTGTGTCAGCTGGATGTGTGCTCATGCATGCACCACATAATTACCCATTGTGCTGGCTTAATGTGATGTCCAAGCCACCAGGAGGCCAAAAGGATTTCTCCATCTTTCTCCATCTTGTTGCATGTCCAGCAGGTTTGGGCTAAGTATCCAGGAGCTATTGTGATTGATTAGTGTAGATTGCGGGCTTTTATATCAGTGTTTAGCTGAGCCACCATAAATCGAATGTTTTCAAGCACCGGATGATAGTTGGCTTTTCGTTCTTTCATCTCAACTTCTATTGGCCACACAACCACAACTCCAACTTTTCACAAAATGCAAAGATTCCAGAAGACAGTGTTGCACACCAATTACAGGTACTCCCAGCACTGAGATTCATGATCCCACTCCCAAACCACTGAATTCCACACCTCTTCAACAATGACCTGGTACAGGTTGAAGGGAAGGGCCACTAAATGGATCCTCAGAGCTAAAGAAGGTGAGTAAATTGCATACCTTCCTGCAGTGTTGTGACAGTCTGTTGGATGGACAACAGACTCTGATTCAAGTGTTCAAGCTTTGCATGCATCTCACTTTCTGATAAAACATTTAGGATGGACTCCATTTTTGTGGTCTGCTCTTTCAGCTGAACTTGCAGGAGCATTCTTTGTTCATCAACCCTTATCTTGTCTGCTTCCAGCTTCTGTACAAATCAGATCCTCGAGTGATATACATCAGTTCCACATATGTGCAAAAAGAGGGAGGGGAAGAGGAGAAGATGATAGTGGTAGCCCACTACACTCCCACAGGCCTTCACAGAATATTATATAGGATATAGAGTGTTCTGTTTGACCTTCAGAGTTCTTACTACAGGGACTAGTGAGTACTTATGAGCGATTGCCTGAAGATGATGAAGACAGAGGGTCACTGAGAAGGAAGCACATGTATTACATGTGAAGGAAAAGGACTCTGGAAGATGGAAAAATGTGATACTCCAAAAAGGACCTGTGTAAAGTTGATGAGTAGGAAACTCCCTCCTCACAACTCCTGAACAAGAGTTATAGACAATCATTATCAAGCAAAAACCCCATAGATCACATATCATACTTCTCTCATATGAGTGGAAGCCTACATATGTCATGAGTTCATAAAAGTTCTGTATAAGTGTTTATCTCCAAATGGTAGTCTGCATATGAGTTCTGTGGAAGTCTCATCACACTTAGTCCACCAACACTTGGCTTTAACAAGAGAGGGTGACAATAAGGGAGAGATCACAGACCTCACACTTCATTTCAGATTTAGCACGCAGCTCATCAAGCCGGCCCAACCTGTAAATCTCAGCTTCCAGTGTTGCTATCTTCTCTTTGATGCTGCAGACTTCATTTGCAGTCTTCACTTTCATCTCCTCCAGCTGCTTGAGCTCCCCTTTCTGCTCCTCCATTACTGTGTCAAGACAGCCAACACTGCTTGAGCTACATGCACAAATAGGTAGAGAAATTGGTGGCAGTGGAAGTGAACAGAGTAGATGCATTGTAGACAGGTGGGATAGTCTTTACCTTGTAAAAGCTCATCAATGTCACCCATTTCATGATCAGAAAGCTCTGAACTGTTGAATCCACCACCTTTACCATTTGTGGCCTCCTCTGTGCCTTTCTCCTGCCCCAAGTTTTTCTGCCAAAAGAGCACAATTAAAGCTACAAATATGTCCATATTTCCCATATATATTGGATAGCACTGCATTTTTGGTGAGCATTCCTTAGTGTATGAGCTCCATGGAAGGTTTTGCTTGCTGATTATCTTGAGATCCTCTACAATTAGAAAACAGCACAAGCCGAGCTATAAACATGCCCCTATTTCTAGTGTGCACTGAATAGCACTACATGTTTGGTCAACATTGCCTATCCATTCTGTTGTGTATAAGCTCCAGGGAAAGAGAAACATGTGGAGGACAGAGAAACATACATGACTCACACATTCCTGTAAATGAACAATGTTCTGCTGTATGGACTGTGCTGCAGTTTCATGTTCACTACGCATGGCTTCAAAGTTGTCAATGAAAGCCTGCATCTTCTTCTCCTTCTGTTGCATTTCCAGAAACTTCTCAGCCCTCCCACCTAGGTTCACAACACATATAAGATAGCCTTCACGTTCTTCAAGTGAGCAATCACTGAGTTTCAAGTGTGAACCAACCACGTCCAGCCTTCAAACTTTCTGAATGCAAATTTGGCAGACCATCCACTTCAGATAACCTCAGAAAAGTGACCTCTGAGATACAGTGAAATTACTGAGACACACCCTTCAGCTCAGCAAGAGATTTGTCTGCCACATCACAATTTTCTCCATATACTCTAATATCTGCCTCAAGTTCTTTGCATTTCTCTTCAGCCTTGGCAATCTCTGCATTGTCTTGCCGTATCTGTAGCCACTACATTTAAGCTTTTTGTTAATACAGTTCGTGAATACTCAAGAGTCCCACAAAACATAATGTAATTGAGTTGGAGTCAAACACCTCTTTCTAGGCACAGATCAGTATACAATGCCACCTAGCCAACTACCTGATAATCACATTTTGGTTAGCAATTACTGACAATAGTGATCATTGACAGCCCCAAAAACAAATATAGATACACATAAAAAATCATTGAACATTGTGGTTAAGATGCCCAAATCTACTGGGAAATGTGAGCAGATTTTGTCAAATTGCACTATAGCTCCAAAAAACTGTTGTCCAAAGTACCTTCGAAAGTATGGTGCTTCGAGCTTCTTCCGGTGACAGATGCACAGTGGCAGAATCCTCAATCTTCAAATGCTGCAACTCCTCTTCAGCCCTCAAGAGTTGCTCCACCAATGCAACTGCTGTTTGCTTTGATGGTGTTGCTTTTGCTAGGTTCTGACTAGTACTCCAGATGATTCAGTCAAATTTAAGCCAAAGGAAGGTCAAGGGAGGAGATTAAAAGAAGACTACAAGACAACCAGTCATAAACCAAAGTAAAGGTCAAATCCAACCTGCTCTAGAGGTGCAGCATGTTCTGCAATCTGTCGCAACTGCATCTCCATGCATTCCATAGCTGCAGCAAGCTCATGAGCTTCTCCTTGCAACTCAATATACTGTTCTTTTCTTTCTGGAGCCTGGTCTTCAAACATACCAAATGGGTCTTAGGTCCCTCAAACTTCCACTCCCCAAATCCTTATACAATTGATGCCAAAGAAAGCTCCTAAAATCACTTCCAAAATATGCTTGTCAGAAGCACATAGACTGGTTGTATAATGATAAGGCATTTGTATTTGGAAACCAGATATTCTACAATCCATTGGACCCTGCACCATATGAATTCCTAACTTTCCTTTGACTGGGGCTGCAATAAACATAGAAGAAAATCTTGCCTCCTGACTGATTCGGTGCCCCATTTCAACCTCCAGCATTTGTAACTTTTCCTCTGCATCTCTTGTGCCTTGCTCCTTGCTACAGCCAAAGGAGACCAAGTTGAAATCTTTCCTGCCCTCATTTGCATAATTGCTTGTCATTAGAAAATTACTTGCCTCAAGACATCAAATCATGTTCCCTTACACAGTGCATTCTCGAAACAGTTGATCAATGTTCTTCCTTTCACTATCACTCTTCTCTCTGGCCAATCTAAGCAGCTCCTTGAGCTGAAGAAATCCAATCCCTGCTGTGACCTGGGCACAACTACAATATTATCTACTCAAAAATTAGCACTGACTCAGCAAAACAACACTCCAGCAGAAATTAGCAGAACCCACAATTTAAAAGATATTGGACCCCTGGTGTCTGCACATACATGTGATCTCTAAACTTTCCAAAAGGAAAAATACGTAATCAAATGCACTGAAGTCACAAGCAGTACAACTTTAAAAGTGCATTCAGCCACTTCAAATTGTATCAACAAGTCTCTCATGCATGCTCTATTTGGCACCAACCTTTTCCATGACAACATTGTAATCACCAAGTTGCACTTTCAATGCCTTTACTTCCTCACTCAAGGATTCTTGCCTACACACAAGAGTTACAAACAAATTTGGGCACACATTCAAGCCATGATGGAATAGGTTATTCCATCAACCTCTGGTTCTACAACATAAACTATTGGGCTGTCAACATTCTCCATTAAATTTCTATCTTTGTCCCCAAAGTCTCACAAGCATTGTTCTGCCAGCACTATATCTGCATTCCTCTTGCACTAGTAAAAAAGCATGCCCAAAATATTTCTACAGTGCCTGGCCCATTGTTACGCACAGATTGACTCCCTCAAATTGTTTCTAACAGCACTCTTGGGCTACATGGACAAGTGAATGATGTCCATGCTCCTATGAACTATTATGGACAATTGATTAACACTGTCTGTCTACAACCTGATAGTTGCAGAAGTGGGTGAAGGATATATGTGCTTTGTCAGTCCAACTCTCCTTACTTTTGCTCCAGTTGAAATGCAGCTGGTCCCCTTCTTTGCATGCGCTCAATCTCATCGCTCATAGAGTTAATCTCTGACTGCAGCTCTTGCTTCTTGGACCGCAATCGAGACATGTAGTATGATTTATCTAACACCTGCCGGCCTGGTCCTGCAAATGCCAAATAATTCAGGATACTGAGAATCTTGTAGAGTCTGCTATGCCCATCAAAAACATGTTTGGCTCATCTACAGTGTGACATATGGTAAGGAGAGACTGTACTTCAAATCTCAATGTGAGATGGGTCTGCGGCATGCACATACTGTTTGGGTCAAATTGGTAATGGAGCCAAAAAGATGGTGACATGGTGAGAAGGAAGCTGTGACCTTGAAGGGAGGTGCGCACACTCATCATCCCTTGCTGTGCAACTGGTCTGCTCTCCACCTTGAGTTCAGTATTCAGCCCAATGCATCCACCTGCCCTTCCATCATCGAGAAAGCAAACAACAGAGATCTCTTGATATTACAATGTTGCAGAGAATCCTACCCCATCCTTCCAGCAAGAGACATTTCTTGCTATATTTGGATAGACCATCATCGCGAGGGGTATTGAAGAGGGGAAATTCAAACATTCACTGAAGACAAAGGCGAGAGACTAAGATGAAACACAGACCTGGAGTGCCAGGGCGGATGCTGCTGCTGCGGCCACTGCGGCAAGTTGAAGGACGAATTGAGCTCTGAGCGGAAGGAGGCCGTCCACCATAACTGATAGAGCTTTGCCTGCTATGTTGTCCGGCGGTGTTGCTAGAGGATAAGCAGTAGTCTCCTTGCGATGACACCACCGAATACCTATGAGGAGGTTCCATGGATGCACAAATCGATCTCTTCTTTCTTTCTTCCTTTTATGACATTGTCTCGGACGCCACGAGAAGCATCGATTACCAAGTGGACCAACGCAACGAGGAAGTCTTGTGTCTCCCTATGCGCTTACACCTCATGTCTCCTTCCAAGAAAAGCTTCACACAAAAGACATTCTTCACTATGGCGACCTATGAGGAGGTTCCATGGATGCACAAACCGACCTCTTCTTTCTTTCTTTCCTTCTTTTATGACATCGTCTTGGACGGCATGAGAAGCTTCGATTCGCAAGTGAACCAACGCAACGACGAAGCCTTGTCTATGCTCTTACACCGCATTGTCTCCTTCAAAGAAAAGCTTCGTACAAAAAAATATTACTCACATGGCGACCTATGAGGAGGAGGTTCCATGGGTGCACAAATCGATCTCTTTCTTCCTTCCTTCTTTCTTTCTTTCTTTCTGTTATGACATCGTCTTGGACGGCATAAGAAGCTTCAATGCGCAAGTGGACCAACGCATCGAGGAAGCCTTGTGTCTCTCTCTATGCTCTTACACCGGATGTCTCTTCTTCCAAGAGAAGCTTCACATAAGAAGACGTTCCTCTCGTCTCTCGTGCAAATTTCCTCGATCTCTACCAACACCAAAATCGATCACCGCCAAAATGTGATGCCGAACTCACTCCGGAAGCACCACGATTCTACTATGCAGACTTCCTCCAATAAATTTTTTAAATCTCTCTTTGTTTCCTCTACAATGAATAGATCTCAAGCGAACTTCTTTATGTATTTAATTTTCTTTTTTGGGGTGCGTTTGGGGGGGGGGGGGGGGTTCCGATCCTCCGGATTTTTAAATATTTATAGCTTCTTGAAATCAATTCAAAGCCCATCCGAATTCTTGTTGCTTCCAAGGCCCCCTTCAACACGACATTAATAAAAAAAAATTAATCTCTCTTTTTTGGTCGCTACAAACCAAAAGAAAACCTTTCTGTTGGGGAGACAGCACTTTGTTCATTGCCTTCCCAAACAAACAAACGCAACTGCCAAACTTCGCTTCTCTTATTGGCTCGGTCGGACCTTTCACCCCCATGATGTAGAATAAGAGACCTATTACCTAGGAGCAAAAGTCCCTTAGGCTACTATCATCTATAATGAAATCTAACAGCAATATCCTTGCCTTGGTAGGTACCTTATTATGGCATCAGGTCCACAACAACAATGTTGGGCAGTTCTTCACTCGTTGCGAACAACCTTCAGCTCCTGTTCTTCACATATATAGACAGCAGAATCTGATTCCAGGCCCAGTTCTGAAAAAATAAATTTGACCATTTTTGGTTCTGAAAATTGGTTTTGCTTCAGGTCCAGTTCTTACTAGCCAGGACCAGAACCTACAATTAATTGTGGGTTGGTTTCAGCCACTATTATTTTTTTAGGACTCCGAATTTTGGTTCTAGTTCCACGTATAAATATTATGTGGAATTTGGTTCTAGGTCCAGTTCTCTTAAAAACAAATTCCCAGTTTCAGTTCCTGTTCTTAAAATTAGTTCTGGTTTAGATCCAGTTCTAGTTAACTATAACTGGCAGTCCGTACCTGCCAAAGCTGGTAAGTGCCCAACACTAATCCATAAAGTATTCACATTTTGAAGAGTGTCTTCATGTGAGCCATGTTTTAAGTGTTTTTAAATAATGTTCAGACAGAAAATTTTCTTTTTATTTCTTTTTGTAGCCTAGTATGGATTGAGCAAGCGGCATGTGCCCATTATGGTGGGTATGTTGTCCTTTGTGAGCTGGGCAGGGTGAAGCAAGTGCAACATGCCCAAGTGCAACACACGGAACCTAATGGGTGGCTGCAACCCTATTTCATTACATTAACATCTTTGGTGAATGATTACAATACATCATAAATATGTAATCTTCTACTTTGGAAGATTATACGACATAATATTATTGTCCAGAAGATTATGAACTGTTTACCCAAGTCACCTAACCTATTACTGTATACCTTGGCCACTTTGACACAGGTTTGTCAAATAATCAATTAATTTTGAGGATTCTATTTTGACAAATGGCATATTCCAAATATTCTAGGACATTATTTATTTTCCTTTAGAAAAAATATTTCTGAAATTATTTTTTTTGAAATTTTCAACATATCTGAAAATAATATAATTAGTGTTGAACTGGGCCAGGTACTCCATTATAGGAACAAAAATGTGGTGTAATCATTCACCATAGACATTAACTTTCATTGCAGCATTGTTATGTTGGAAAATTCATCCACCATAATGAAAATTTTCAGCCAAGGATTGGAACTTGGTTTAGTTTTCAGATAGCATATTGCTTCTAATATAGGTAGTGTTGTGCTTTAATGACTTTATTACAGATACATTAGTTTGGAGCATCAGTTTCCATTCTAATATATTGAGTGCAAAACTATGTGCACATTTGTATGAGTGTATATTTTTCATTCTATCAATCCTCTTGTGAAACATGCGTCAAATGTTCACTTGCGCATATTAGGTACCAATGCAAGGAATTTTTTATTGAGCAATGAGGCAAGAGCAAATCTGGGAAAACCTAGACTTCTTGCAAAGCAAGTAGTGAATCCCAAATGGTAAAATTTCATTGGATTTTCAAAGAAGTTCTTGACAAACTTTCACTCATGTGGCGGATTCAAAATTTGGGAATAGGCCTCAAATCTACTTTGTTTGTGTTTGACCCTTTGACAATTTTGTGTGACAATCTAGCAACTTTGATGGTGAACCAAGGTGAAATTTGGTTCAGTATGCTAACAAAATAGTCAAATAACTAGGATTATAGGGCGGGGTGGGATTTAATTCTATGCGAAGGCTGGTGAATTAATAATGAAAAATACTAGGTATAATTCAACCTACAACTTCCCAATGCATGCAATAATAGTAGCTCTGGAGAAACAATGTTAAATTTCACTCGATATGGTGCATTTTTGGGCATTGAAACTTGAGACAGGTTTTAAACTTAGGACCTTGTACCTTGGAAAATCTCCAACATTGAGAAACTAGAAAAACACAATGTTGAATGTTTCTTGGGCATAGGCTAGTAGCATTCAACTGCAAGATGGCCAATTATCGAAGATGACAATAATGCAGATGCTGGTAGGTCAACAAATATGTTCATGTTACAAACTTTCAAAGTCTGCACCTGGTAGTGGGAAGCAGTGGTTTTTTTAAGGAATCTTGTGACCAAGCCAAAGTGGTGATAATCCGTAAATAAAAATATGCGACAAATGTAGCTATCATCCATAGGAAGATTTAGCCAAATCTGGCTATAAACCAGTAAAAAGTACAGAAATTTAATGAATCCTTTTCTATTTCTGGCTACTTACTGGAACCTCCAGCACTTTTCTGGCCCTTCCATCAAATTCCTGGGTGAAATTTAGGCAATTTGATTTAGTTTTTTCTTAGGATTTCCTTTGACAAATTAACAAAAGGGAAGGAGCTAAAATATGAGTTCTTTTTGGCAAATTTTCACCAGTGAAAAAAAGACTGATGAGAAGAGGCCTTCAAACATATTAAGTCAAGCATCTTGAGGCACAACTAAATGGGATTCTAAGTATTGATTAGATACACCCTGAGATCCAAATTTGGTGTGCCCTACCATGGAAGGTAAAATTTCACCTCATACTAGACCCCTTATTTTGAGAATGCCCCCACTCTGGGGCTGTACACATGACAAAGCATGAGGCGAAAGCTATTGTGAACCTAAAATATGCATAGGTTACAAGGCATAGGGGTTCTTGTTCTTAAACCTAGGCTTTAAGAGTTAGATGGATCTTGCACCTATAAAAGTAAGCACCATTTCCCTGACTCTCTTAAGGAGTAGGTATAAAATATCCCTAGTCTTTTCAAGCAGGGATATTCATGAATATAAGGTACCGTCCAAATAAACTAGGAAATTTCTCGAAATGCTATCAGTTTCTTGGGTATAGTGGCATTTGACTGCAGGATGGCCAATTATTCAATATGACAATTATGCAGATGCTAGTAGGTCAACAAATATGTTGATGTACAAAACTTCAAAGTTTGCACTTGATAATGGGAAGATGCCTTCAAATATATGCAATCAAGCATCTTGTGGCATGGTTTTTTTATGAAATTATCTTCATTCAAATTTTATTTCATTTTTCTCACTTGGAAGAACCAAGGAACCGAATTCCAAATAATTTCAATTTTTTCATATTTGCCGTTTTCCTTGCATAAATGGTCCTCTCCTCATTTACAACAATGGGTTTAAAATAGTGGTCCTAAATATGAACATTTTGTTTAAATCAATCATGAAAATCCAGATTCTAAAACTACATTAGAACAAAATAATCTATATCCAACCTTCTTCACAAATGTGTATTAAAGATGTTCTCTTATTAAAAGGAATGTCAAAAACTTTTCTATATCAACTTCAGCTTCAATCAATAATGCCCAGTTAATTGGAGGATTGCAACCAAGTATAAGTTCACAAGGTCATTTTTTGCTAATAGAAATCGACCTTTTGTTACTTTAGAAGGAAGTTCACATGTACTCAAAATAGTAAAATGTGTGCATGTGAAAATATCTTTTTTCTCTCAATTTGTGATCTTACAATTCTTGAACAAGATGACGGACAATAGGAAACATTATTTTGTGCTTAGTCCATCAAATCACAAAGCATGAAATCTCTTGCAAATTCACTCAAAATTGACAAGCTGTCCACCAAATCACAAAACACAATATCTCTTGCAAATCCACTCAAAATTGACAAGCTGTCCACCAAATCACAAAACACAATATCTCTTGAAAATCCACTCAAAATTGACAAGACATCCACCAAATCACAAATCATGAAATTTCTTGCAAATCCATCTGAAAATTGACAAGACATCAACAATTTTCAATTTATAAACTTCACAATAGATTTGATATTACAACTTGCCATGTGAAAGATATCTAAGTTATAATTTTCATCCTTCACACATGAAGATGATCTATAATCCATCCTTAGACATAGGATACCTTTATTGGTAATGATGAAAATTTGTCATATTCTTCCACAATTGTAATACCCTGTTCTTCCACAATGAAGTCAATATTTTTATGACGAAGAAATAATATCAATGATAACACATTATGGGCTCTTCTTGGATTAGCTTTTGGTAAAATTGAAAAGGAAGCCTTTGTAACCCTTAAACCTATTATTAGGTTTATGGCAGAATCTCTCATTCAACACTATATTCTCCCATCTCATCATATTTTAAATGATGATTTGAATAGTAGAGTTTTTATGAAAGTTTTAGACTCATAGAAATTACATTTGACAACTAGTGACCATGTGATTGATTGAGACACAAGTTAAAACCATAGAAAAAAAGATGTCCACTCTAATTTTAACAAGATGCCACCAATGGTAGGGAAACACGATTAATATTTTGAACCCATGTTTGTCAACTTCAACACAAAAAAAATAATTCATGAAATTTTAATGCCTCTTAGAAATGAAGATCTTATTTGCAAACCTATCAAGGTGAACAATTTAACTTGAATACAAATAAATAAATTCATAAATTTAGGTTTTAAAATGGTTCAATCAAATTGAAAAATTAGTGCAAGATCCCATTTTATTTTGTATGATAATTTGTCTTGATGGTTTCCAAAATCAATGCAAAGTTTGTTTCACTTTTATTTACCTTTTTCAACTCTTTGGGTTTATTTTTTATAAACTTCTAGAAATCATTTCGGGAAAACTTGATTGAAATAATAAATTTATCCATAAAGTTAACCAAAACAAACACCAAATACCTGAAATGAGGCCCCTTTACACTATGGTGAAGGCTTGTGACCATGGAAATTTTGAGACCCCTCAAAATTCATCCAAAGGTCATCCCATGAAAAATCAATAATCATTTAGGTGTGAGTTTGGGCTTTCAAATGTGTAAAGTGAAAATGGACTTTGTTGGAATACCTTAACATTAGATAGAACCAAAATGGATTAACTTGTTTATTTTCCTAAATTTCTTTTCAAAGTTTTTTATTACAAATAAAAATATTTAAAAAATTCTAACCAATTACAATTCTGCAATCAATGCCCCAGAAAAAAAAAATTAAGGTAAAAAATTTTGGAAATAAATGCCAAATTTCCCTTCAATTTTGTTTCAAAAAAAAAGTGTTTTATTGCAGATAAAACGATTTCAGGAAAAAAAAAATTAAATAAATTCCAACCAATCATGGTCTTGTAGTTAATGCCTCAAAAA
>Ga0116229_10004489_pt1 | contig 22861 bp, 16 predicted proteins | sample S1TSphgellanicum_3_FD_87313 | JGI IMG/M metagenome (GOLD analysis project Ga0116229, IMG submission 87313) | Host-associated microbial communities from peat moss isolated from Minnesota, USA - S1T2_Fc - Sphagnum magellanicum MG | ecosystem: Host-associated > Plants > Peat moss > Unclassified...
CATTTTCAAAAAAAAATTGTTTTGAAAATCAAAGAGGCCAACGATATGAAGACAACATGCCATCACCACCCTCTATATCATGTTTGAAAGGCAATTCAACCAAGACATTTCTAAGTGTCATGTGTAAGTCTAGAATCCATGGTATTGAATCAATTGGTTCATAGTAATAGTTTGTAAGGTTGGACATTTGGTGGGTGTAGAGAGAAATAAGCTAAGCTCAACTTTATCATGAGTTGGTGGTTTGGATTTCACAACCAAAATAGGGTCGAGGCATACTCAAAATAATTGCTTTGTCGTAGGCTCCTTAAGTGGGGAAAGTCCCCTCACCCCTAGGCTTTACCCATTATAAAACATGAGGCATGAGATGAACATTATTGTGAACTTTAAATATACAAAGATCCCCAAGAGAATTTCTACACCTACAACTTAGTCCCTAAACAATAGAGAATTTAAAAAATTCATTGAAAAGCAAACCAAATTGGTCTACCTTGATATTTAGGGGTTAAGAATTAGAGTGATCTTATATCAATAAGGCGATATAATTTCGCTCTCCTTCTTTAAGGACTAGGTGTAAGATAGAGTCCTCTTTTCTAGAAAAAATATTCTTTAGATGTAAAATGCCCTCCAAATATATTTTTAAAATGTTTTTGAGTGCTTTACACATGAATAGGTAAAAGCAAAGTTACTATGGTTAGATGCTAAAAGCTTGTAGGTTAAATCCTTTTTTTCCTTTTGTTTTGGGGGAGGTCATTGCAAGGGCTTCTAATGGAATTAACATGACCAATTCTTAATAAAGTTGGTTGGGGTGGGGCAAGGTTATAGGTGGAAATTTATGGATAGGGGAGGGTTAGTGTGGGATTTCATTCATTTTCCACTTCTTTTAAGGAGTTTTTTTTTTTTTGCCAAGGCCTTCCAAAATATGCTAAAATATTTTGGAATAAACTTAATCCTTTTGAAAGGCAAAAAAAAAAAAAAAAAAAAAACTTTTAAATTGGACACAATTTGTGTTCAAGGTCAATTTTGTGCAATTTTGTAACACATGTTTTTTTTCTTTTTGCTCAACCTCTCCTTGTAAAGTTAACAAACTTCAAACCCATTAATTCTATTTCATGTAAAAAAATATTTTAAGATATAGATTCTTGTGGTAAAGCCATTGGGTTTTTCTTTTCTTTTTTCATATTAAAAAAAATTGCTCAAACTTTCAGGTTTTGATTTTTTTTAATTCTTAAGCCGGTTCTCAAAGAGGTGATTTTCACAAATTTAACAACATACAATTATCTTAAGTGGTTCTCTCAAAATAATTATTTATAATATTATTTAATAAGATAAATTAGACCTCAAAAAATTTAATCAAATAACCAAAATTTTAAAAATGAAAGGAATTAATAAAATTTGAACAATATGTGAAAATATGGTTTTAGAACCTCATCTTATTCAAAAGCATTTTCAATTTTTTTAATTCAAAATTTATCTCAATCAACTCCTACCAAGTTAAAAGGTGAACTATAACCAATCGTAGGATCATTAAACCAATTTTTGTTCACAAGTATCAATTTTTTAAAAATTGTTCATTTGCAAGTGAAATCTCTTAATTAGATTTGCGAGTATCTTAGTTGAAAAAAAAATCTTTTCAATCTCAATTTGTGATCCTACAATGCTTAGAATTTAACAAGCAAGATATTCAATGTTAGAAAACATTGACTCATGTTCCCACCACCATTTTAAAGGACACTTATTAATGTCCTTATCCACTTGATATCACCTAAACATTACATGTTGACAAGCTCCTTGGTTAGTTCATATGCATTAGCAATCAACTTGAAAATATCTATATTAGAATCCTCATCATTTGTTTGACTTGCTAAAGAACTAGATTCTATCAAAGGATGTAATAGTTGATGACATTTCAACACTAGGTTAGTAAAAAAGACCTTTTATCATATTCCTCAACAATAGTTTTATTTTGTTCATGACCAATGAGAGAAAAGACCAAACAAAGGCGTTTATGTTTAAGGTCCAACATAAAAGATAACATGTTATGGAGATTTTGCTTTTCATATTTCATTAAAAATTGAAGGAAACAATCTAGGACACTGAATGCTTCTTTTTAAATTTTTTATGTAAATAACAATTATTATGCAACAATGCCAAAATCATTTCCATCACAATATTTACAAAAGGTAGATTTTAAATTTTTTCCCTTAATTTCAAATTCACGGTTATAATAGCATGTACGGCATCACTAAACTCCAATGCCCATGAAATTGGTTCAATACACAAGTAGTTACAATATGAGAAAGACAATTTACAATTATTTAAGAGATATGCCATGTTAAAGGAGGTGGGACACCCCGAATCATTATCATTGTAATGTATTTGTAGTAAATAGAAAATAATAGCCTCCTTAAATTGCAAAGTTTTTTTTTTAATGATTATTTTGTTGGGAAGCTTGCAAAACATCATAACTAATTGAGATGTTATTTTTCACTGTTTAGAAAAAAAAGGTAACAATGAAAAAATTAAAAAAGGAATTAGTTAAAATTATTAAAACAACCTTGTTTCCATAGGAGTGTTCATTTCTTGGGACAAATACCTACATCCATAGAAGCCTTGTTCCATTCATGTTTGCCCTTGCCAAATCATTGTGGCCAAGTGATGTAGTTTTGCAAATTTTATTGATGCATATTTGAATCCTTTGCAAATTTTTTCATATTTTGTGGCATATTGACAAGCTTTAGAAAAAACATGCCCAAAACAAGTCCCTTGGAAACTTTTAAGTCCATCCTTAAAACTTCACAACTCACAACATATATCAAAGAACTTGTCATTGCATTTAAATTTAACCTTTCATCTTTCAAACATGTAATGATTTTTTTCCTCAAACCATGTTGATCCAATAAATTAGTTAGGTTTTTTACCAGTGGATGCCTTAAAAACCAACTAGTAAAGATATATATACAAAGATCAAAACTAATAGTTATAGATTGACATTTTCTAAATATTGATAACACATACATTTGTTTGGTGTTTGTCCACCAAGGTTTTCCAAACAATCTTTTATTATACATTTTGCATCCTTTTTCAAAGATCTTTTACACCAATGTTTTTCATATTGATGATTCAAATACATTTGGCCTTTTTTTTGTAGGTTTTTTTTTAAAAAATTCTTCTAATGGATTGTTTACCTCCTTTCCAAACCTTTTGGAAATAACTAATTTTGTTGCATACACATGTTTTTTCAATGTAATTATTCCATTACATTTATAATATGATATTAATATTTTCCTTGTTTGAATTTTTGGATTGAAAAAGTAATTGGATGATTTTAACAAAATATAAATTTCACAATTTGTGGATCATCACCTTCCATATCATTGTTATCATTGACACAAAAAATCCCCAACATAAAACATTTTTGTTATTACTTTTCCACTTGTTCCTATGAATAGGCAACTTTTCAAGATTGAATTTCATTTTTCCTTTTCATTTGCTAGCACTCGACTTACTTTTGTTTGCTAACTTGGATTATTTTCCATTTTATTTTATTTTATTTGAATTTCATTTTGCATTAATCTTCTTTCATTTTCATTATATTGTTCCATCTTTCACAAAACAAAACAAACCAAATTGAATGGAGATTTCCAAGCAAATGTATGTATCACAAAGTCTTAGAAAGGGATTTTAGTATTTATCTATTTCATTAAGTTTAATTTAGGTTTAAATTGGACTAGGTTTGGATTAGTCATACTTACAAATTGGTTTAATGAAAACATAATTTGGATTATTTTGTGTTTGAGGGGTGTTATTCCCTGTGCTTTGCTTTGGAGTTTCACTTTTGGTTTTTGAAAGTCCAAAACTTATTCAAGTGTAATATTAAACATCTGTGAATTATTTGTTTGTCATTCAAGTGGGTGAAAATCCTTTAAAATGTACCATTGAGGACGACAAGGACCCAGTCCTAAATGGAGTTATTTTTTCCCCCTATATTTTGATCCCCATCAATATTAATGAATCAAAAAGTGTCAAATATTTCATAAGTACCATATTTCAATCCATTACAATTCTAAATTCCATCACTATCATCCATTTTGTGTATTTACATGGTAAAAAAGATTGGGCAAAAAATACAAGAAAAGGTAATGTTGTGATAGAATTTTGCTTATAAACTATGACAAAATGTCATCACATCATGTAAACAACAAACCTTTTATACACACTTGGATCATACACATCAAAGAATAGAATGTTGCAACATTTATCTATTAAGGAAGGCAATTTGTTGGTTTGCCATGTTGAGATTTCCCAAACCACAATGCTTCCCAACATGTTTTTGGTATCATTTGTTATGTAATATGACACCTACATTGACTATCAATGTTCACAAAAAAAAACCAAACAACAATAACTTGAATTTTGATGAATACATGTCACTAAAAAATATTTTTTCACAATTGGGCTCTATTGCAAAGGTCAAGTTCACCCTTGGAGCAATTACATAGTCATGTTCACACTTGGGCTAGTGGTACATGCCACACTAGTTGGCATTACATGAATGTGTAATGTTGTAATATTGACAATGGACCTTAAATTATAGAATTTACATTTCATTTTCAAAGATGGGAAATGATAAGTAAAATTCACATTTGAAACTTCTTTTTAAAAGTACAAGTTATATATTTTCCAATGATTCAGTGTTTTTTTTGTGTTTTTTAAATTCCAACATTCCATAAGGTCAAGTCTTGAATTGAAGGAAAAAAAAATGTCACATTAATAAAAATAAGTTTAAATGGCCTCTAATTATAAAATTGTTCAAAATTTGATGCCATGTTAAACATCTAATCACTCAAATTATAATTGAAGCAAATTATGCATGAAGCATTGCATCCTTAACAACCATCCAATTTAATCACACAAATATTTCATGTGCCCTTTAGCTATCTTCACATTAAACATTGTTTTGTCCAAGTTCATAGGTGCATGTAACACCAAATGGTGTCCATTGTGTAATTTTCGGGTTTGTTTAATGAATGGCTACTTTTCGACCTAGCTTGAGTGTGAATATCCTTGCAATTATTGAACATGGATTGACCTTTTCAAAATTGGTTACACATGAATTGCTAAACAAACTAAAAGGATTCCCTCTTGGTCTTAATAAAAAATTTATGTTTTCTTTGGGAAGTTTATGGATGAAGTAAAGAGGATCCAAATAGTTGAATAAAAGAGGTGCAAAGGTTGTTGAGTTGGTGACAAAGATATAAAATTTATTTATTTTTAATTTATATGAAATATGAAGTAAATCAAACAATTGATTGAAAGAGTTAATGAATGATGGGGAATAACAAAGGAGAAGGTGGTGTATTAAACAAATTTGATTAGTTATATTTTTGAACTTTTGATAGGGTGATCAAAGTTAAAATATAGTTGGGTGTATTCAAGTCTATAGGTAGATAAAACAATGGAACACTAGTCCAAATTTCTACAATTTAGATGGAAATGGTCTTGGGTTTGATGAACATGTAATATTTGTTTAAAACATTTGACACTTTTACATGTAAAATGTGTGTTGTTTTACACTTTTTATGATTGAAATTTTAGTCAAAATAAACAAGGGAAAATTTTGTCCTTAGTGACAATGGACTAGTCATTTATGCCAAAAATTTGATTTTTTTTATTGAAATGGTTGTTTGAAATGACTAACATGACAAAATCTATTAGTTGATGTGATTATTTGAAATGATTGAGATGATTAGAATTAATAGTTGATGTGGCAATGGTAATTTAGTATATATTTAAAAAATTTAAAAATAATAACAATAGTAATATATTTCTTCTTTTATATTAAACTATGGAAAAATTGAAAATCACATTAGACCTTTGACTCTAGTTTCTATATATATATATATACATACATAGATTTTTGTGAAATTACAATAGGATATTATGATGTAAAATTCCAAATTCCAAATGATAAAACATTAAATTTAAATTTATTTTTTTATTTTTGAAAAAAAATTAAAATAATTTTATTCAATTTTTATTTTTAAGAATGTTGCAATGAAATTAATTTCACTTTGAAAATTATATAATTAAAATTCACATGTATTTAATTCTGTAGAAGAAATTAAAAATAAAATTTAAGATTAAAAAAATCACTTCAAGTTTGACATTACATTTTTTTTTAATAAATTGAAAAAAAATCAATATGATCTTTTGACATGTTATTTTGTTATATTTTAAATGTTGTCCCCATTTTTATTTTTATTTGAATAATTAAAAAATGATATTCATAATTTACTTTCATTTTTTGGTAATTCAATTCCACAAAATTAAAATTATTATTATTGTTATTTTAGTATTGATGCACCATCAAAAATAACATTATAATCATAATTAATTGTCATATCTAGATGATTGATTTTAGGCATGATAGTGCATTAGTTAGGTTGGATAATTCAATGTGGGTGTGATATGCACAATGTGTCCAACATAATGTTTTTTTTTCCTCTAGATAACTAATTTTAAAAATCAAAATAGACATACCTAGTTTTGATTTAATGAAATTGAACATAATTAGTCATTTTAAACGAATGAACTTGATTTAACATTCATCTTAATCATGATGTTATTAGTGGAAAAACCATGTTTTTGTAATTGTGTGAAAGAAATCATCTTGTCCATGGTTGCAACATATGAAACATGCATTGGGGTTTGATGATTTGGTAGTGGTAAGAGTATTATCATGGTAGCCCATGAGGGTCAAGGATCTTTGTGAACAAATTTGGTAGGATTATATGTTTTACATGGGTGGATTTGATGTATATGTTGGCTACATATCTTTATGTAAAAAGCGGAAATTTAAGGGCATTTGTCAAAAACCTTTTGTTGCACATCTTTGATGTCATCAATCTTTTTCCCTTAGAATGCACATGCCTTTGTTGAATTGTATGGTGACTAGGTTGGGGTGAAATGGATATTGAAGCACCTTGGCTAGGTGGGAGTTAAATGTGTTGTTGGAATTGCATAAATCCATGACAAAAGAAATCACATAAACTTAAGAGTTGTAGTTTTAGATTTGAGCCTCATTGGGCAATAACATAACATTCAAGGGTTAAGGATAAAGTGCATTGCATGATCTGCAAAGACAAGAGGGGTGAGGAGTGTGTCAAGAAATCCATGGTAAATATTGTGTGTGGGGGAAAGAAGTCCAAATAGTTAGTAAGGTCCAAACGACATATAACGAACCAATGTGTTTACTTTGCATTTAGGACTATTGTCCTTTTTGGGGTCCTTTTTCTCAAAAAACATGTTTTTCTCGAAGAATTTTCAAATGAAATATTTTGAAACTTTTTATATATTGTATTTGTAGTTGCCCCAATTGTCATATGTTTTTTTACAATCAAAATTGGAGAAATATGAATTTTTGAAAATGCACAGATTTTGCTAAATTTTGTGTTTCGTCTTGAAAATTTGACATAATTTTAAATCATACCAAAACATATTAACACTTTCAAGTTTAATTTTTGATGTTATAAGCTACAAGTTTTCTTTAAACAACATATACATTACATCACATTTAGATGTCGAAAAGGACTCATGAACTTTTTTTAAACCTTAATTTTTGACACACAAAATCAAAAATTATGAAAATTTGAAAGGTTTTTAAATGTGTTTAATAACACCCTATTACTATAAAAAAATTAAGGATGAAATATATTGTATTATGAAAATTAAAGGGCCTTTTATGAAAATAGTGTCATTGAATGAAGTTGTTAAACATCCTTTATTGAAACAAAACTTTGATATTGGAATTTTGTTTGATTCATTTTAGATTTTTTGGTATCCATATTATTCAATAAACGCAACTTTCTATGATTCACATGCCATTAAAATGGCACCACATAGACAAATGTAACAAGAATTACAGAAAAGTTGACATTTTAGCATCAATTTTGGCTCATTTGAGCTCGTTCATAGTTAGTTTACCCACCTCCTTTTATGTTACATCCAATCCATTTTATGACTTCGTACCTTCCCCATGTAATTCTTCATCAATATTGTGATAATGTTGTTTATGATTTTAATGTCATAAAGACATGAAAATTTTGATGTCCAACAAAAATTGTTTAAGACATATAGGGATTTATCTATCATTATATGAATTCCTAACACTTGTTTGTAATCATTGTCCATGTTTGGAACTCCATTTTTACATATGGAGTCAATGAAATATCAAAATTTAAACTAGCTTCCCCAATTGTTTTTCTCAATTCCCTTAACCCAATTTCCTCAAGCTACACCATCCTTAACCCTTGGGTGAAATTATAAAATAAAAAACTCCTTAACCAACTTAAGTTATCATAAATCTTAGTTTTGCATTGAACTCCTAAAGATAATGTTATCACCTTATTTGGTTTGGGCATGAAAATTTGCAACTTGGGCAATCTTTTACTACTAATGTAAATTAAATGGTCCATCTTTACCTTAAAAACTTCCCTCCCTTTTGCATGAATTCAAGCTTCTTCAAACCATTTTTTTATAGAGAATTTGTTTTCGTGACAATATTTCCTCTTTGTCCCAATGAATTCAAGTTCTTTTAAATCACCTTGTTGAAGGTTTTCTAACATATTTAAAAAACAAAGAGTGTTTAATCACCTTTGCACACATTGGAACATGAATGTTGTAAATATTGATATTGCTGTTACTACAAAATAAAATCATAAGTGAAATGATTCAAATTCAAGTTTTGTATTTTGTCATCCCCTAACCGCCCAATATTTCCACCATTTTCGACATGTAAAATCAAATATGCAATTCAATAGCCTTTTCTGTTGAGTTAGGGGAGGGACATGTACACCATCCCCCAAACTATTAAAATTTTTACTAGCCCCAACAATTATCATTATGAGAAATTGTGTCTATTGAAATCACATTATCTTGCTGCTAGAATTGAAAAAAAAAATTGTATACAACTATTGTGCAACTATCCCTTTGGTATTACAAATATTATGCAACTATCCTTTTGAAAATACAGGGAATTAATAAATAAATTGCCACGTTTGAAAATTATTTAGTTATATTATAGTTGTAAGTGAGTTGAAAATGGGTCTTTTACACAGTAATTTGTACACACTGTATACATTTGTAATTAACCATGTTTGATTTTTTGAAGAGTTGCACTGTAATTACATGTGACAACTATTTTAGAATTAATGTACGATGTATATACATGTGATCATGCCACATGTTTGCATTTTCATTACCCATTATGGGATATATTTGTAATTAATTTTTGATTATGATTCCCATGGATATAATTAATAAAGTCACTACTGCGCCACTATTGAACTATTAATGTTCAACTATGTTGTTATTATTGTGCAACAATTTGTAACTTAATAAAGATACAAATTCATATGTAATATTTTATTAAAAAAATTATTTCAATAATTTGACTATTAAATATATTTGCGCTGAATACATTTAATTATTATAAATTTACTAATTATACTAAATAATTGACTATTGATCTAAATAAATAAATGAAATTCATATAATTAATTTTAAATTAACTAACTAAATAATTATGATAATTAACTTGAATAATATGGATCTATAAAAAAAGTAATTCCTCATCAAATAATATTTAGATAAATATTTATTTGAATTAGGGATATTTAATAATGAATTAAATGTATGAATTAAGATAATTATGATCTCATCAATAATTACCAGATCATTAATTATTTAAATTCATTAAAATTTTAAAATCTAGATACATATAATTAATTTAAATGTGAAACTAAAAGCAAATTTGTATATTATATTAAAAATAAAATTCAGTTGTATACATGGATATGCTTAATTATACCCTGATATTATTTTACCCAAATTCATATTGAATTTTTAATGTTTAGTAATGAATTAATTTCAATCATTTATTCATTATTAAATAATAATAATAATAAATATGAATTATTAATCAGTTTGATTCAATTAATTAAATTTTTAGTTAATTAAAATAAATAATAATTGAAAAAAGATGATAAATGATTAATTATATGAATTCATATAATTAATTATCTGATAGTAAATTATCGAAAATAAAATAATTAATTATTTGAAGTAATTAACAAACAATTAGATGAATTAGACTGATTATTTGAAATAAAATTTTATTCAATTAATAAAAAATTAATTATCTGATACTAATTGTCTAAATTTATTAACTAATTAACTAATTATTTTAATTAGACTAATTAATTAAAATAATAGATCCAAAAAATCAATTATGAGATATTTAATTCAGAATTTTAATTTTCAGATAATTATTTTGGATAAAATCAGATAAATTATTTTGATAATTAATTATCTGAACTTAATTAATTAATTAAAATAAATATTTCAGATAGTTAAATATTAACTAATTAATTCACATATATAAGTATCAAATAATTATTGATTTAATTGTATGACTTACATAATGAAAGACATATATGAAACATGTGGGAAAATCTTTCTATAGTTGCAATTCAATTTGCAACTAAAAATAAATAATTTTTTTTTTAACAATTTGTTTTTTTTTTTTTTGGAATCCCATATCACAAATTATATAAGGAAGGTGTTTTCTTTTATGTTCTCACATTAAAATATATGTGCGAAGTTGAGATGAATTCAAAAAAGCTAAACCCGAAAGGCAAAACATAAAATTAAAAATATATATTTACATAACTATTATTTAATTCTCGTAGTTTTGTATTTTCCTTTCTACTTGTTTGTTTATTTAAGTAAGTAGGTCCTATTTTTCTACCTAGGTCTATGTAAGTTGGTAGGTATAGGTATGTAGTGTAAGTATGTAGGTCCTAAGACCTATAACCTACCTACCAATGGCTATGTATTGACCTTTTTAGCTATTAAAAATAGATATTTATTTTAATTTTTTTCAAAATTCAATTAACATGTCTTGGGGTAATTTTTTTTTATTTTGCCACATGTCATAATTTCAGACCATTTTAGCAATCATAATAGACGATGGAAATCAATATTTTCAAAAAATAAAAAAATAAAAAAATCTTCATAGTGCCATGTGTCAAATTTGAACGAATGCATGAAAATTAATAACACTAGCATGACATTATGGTTGTAGTTGTAGTGGAGTTGCATAGTAGTTGAAAATGAGTTGTTTTGACAAAGTTTTAATTGACTTGCAATTGAATTACAATGAATTGCATCATATACAAACTTTTGCAACTCATGCAACTTGTTTGATAACACTTATAATGTAAAAATACAATGAGTTGCAAGTGGTCATTGCAATTCAAAAATAGAGTTGTAGGTCCAATTGCAAAACACTTCTTTTTTCTCACAATGTATTAATCTTTGCATTTTAATTAATTAAAAAAATCAATGATATCATCAATCCTTACTTTGATCTTTTCTTTTCAATGTGAATTCATGTGGTTTAATTTTCACCAACTTGTTATCCATCATGATTACATTGTTCATGTGTTCATGCCATTACATTTTTCCATTATTATTATATTCAACCATTTATTTAGAGGAACTCTCCACTTGGTTCATTTTAATTCCTTGGTGTTTATCCAATCTATTAAGATTTATATAATCCCAGTGATGAATTTCATTCAAAAATAGTTTACATAGGATTTTTTTAAAGTAAGAAATGCTTACTCAATTTTTTTGATAAGGTCCATTTAGATGAAGGGTAAATTAAATTTGAATATATATCTATTAAACAATTTTATTTAGTTGTTTCAAACCTTTTGGTATAAATTGTTTAATTTTATATTTAAATTAAATTTAAAGATTATTTTTTCATTGCAAAGTTTTTTTTAAAAATGTAGGATTGTGGTTAAATGACACTTTCAAATGCATTTTGCATATGTTTTATCCATGATTTGAATCAATAAATAAGTTTTAAATTAATGAAACAAATGAGGTCACATTGTATCACTTTTTTTTTGCTTAGTTTGTTTTCATCATAACACAAACCTAAATTAATAATATTTGGTGTTCAATTAGTCTAAACATAATAAGGTGTCAATTAACCTTTCGTTAAATCATCCATCAACAAAAATCAAGATGATTGAACATCAAAACACAATTGGTTCTTTAGAAATAAAGTTCATAATCCCAACCTTTGTAGAACATGAAGACCTTCAAAATCCACCTTACATAAAGTTAAATAAAAATTTGATGACATTTAAAACATGTGACACATGATCACAATCAACTAATGATCACTTTATATCACACGATAATGAGAATATAAGTAATCCTCTTCATGAAAATCATAAATCACATGATGCCAATTATTTCAATACATATCCATATTGGATAGAAAAATATGGACTACCAAATACACATAAATGTGTTATTAAACAACATTGAATGGCTGATGGATGAACATATGTCCAGTGCTATGCAAATGATTTACATAAGACATTTCAAAAATCAACAATATGGCCAACATTTGTATCTTAGCTTATGTGAAAATATCCAAAATAAACAAACACGTTTATAACACATTCACATCAATGGATGGCAACCATTAGATACGATATCCACATGCATATCATTACAAAAGATTCCAACAAACTGTGTAATGAAATTTTTGAATGTGAAACATTTGAAAAACTTCAATGTTTTATTTCATCTTGCCCATTAAGTCATGCAACAACATGATACATGTTTGTTGAAATATTTCGAGGTTTTTTGTTTGATGTTAAATGTTAATATTTGTGCAAGAGGGATTATTCTAAAAAGCTCCACAAAAAAATTGTTCTTAACTAAATCATCTTTAATGTATGACAATAATCAATTAATGAACATTTTAAAATATTAAACATGTTATAAATGGAGATTCTATGAAATCCTAAACCTTACAACATTTCCAAACACATGTAAACAATAAACAAATTCATTTTTGGTAGTGCCCAACATAATGAAGCATAGCAATTTCTTGCAGACAAAATGAGATCATGACACCAAGTTAAACTTTGATAGTTGGAATGGACAACAAGATCATTGTTGGGCAAATTTAGCTTCTTGAGCTTTTTAAAAATAACCCACTACATCCATGACCCAAGTATAATCCATAATAGGATCAACTAGGAGCACATTCATCGAAGCCAATGTTCCATAATGTGTCAAATTCTAAACTCGACATCACAAATGATCATGATCAAGTCCATGATTTCTTTGGTGGTAAATTTTTGCCATTTTGCCATTTTGTTTTTGGAAAAAGAATATTCCATCTCAAATTCCATATATATTTGGGAAAAAAATCAAAGATTGCCACAATTACTTACGATGTGGAAAGGATGCTTAAGATTTTCTACTTTCATATTTTGAATATTGCCAAATTTGGCTAAATATGCTTATTGGATGATGACCACTTGAGCAACATCAGAAAAAAAAAAAAAGAAAAAAAAAAAGTGTCAAGTTGATTAAATATTGCAATCCAGGGAATTTTTGGGAACTAGGGCTTATGTTTGGGGCTTTGACATATGAGAGTGGGGTAGCCACATGAAGCCTATATAGGTAGATTGTTCTTTGCATGGGGTATTAGGCCAGGCCAAAAATGGTGACGAACTCTTTTGGGAAGAGAAATTTCATGCAGCCAATGGGAAGGCCCAAAGATGCACTCAAGGTGCCTTGCTTTTTCCCTTTAAAAGTGTTTTTTGGGAAGGGCGGGCGGAGGATTTTTTTTCATATTTTCCTGGTTCCCAATGTGTTCTCACTATGTTCCCTTTAAGTTCCCAATGGGTTCCCATTAGGTTCCCATTAGGTTCCCCAAGTTCCCAATGTGTTCCCCAACATGTTCTCCATAACACCTCACTTTTATGCCATATGCTTTGGCAAATGTTGTCCTCCTTTTCACCTGTATAGGTGGGCCAAAGGGGAGGAACTCTATACTTCAAAATAGAACCTTCTAGTTTGGGGACCGTCCATAGCAAAGAAAATCACCATTATTTTATTATGTCATTTTCAATTATTTTCAATCTACTTTTTTCTGACTTGTTGCAAGAAAAAGAAAAAAATTGAACTTGGGAAGCACCTCATCTAATTAATAGGAGAGGTGAATAGTAGAGGTGGATAGTACTACATGCCAATGTGCATTGGAAACAAGCTTTGGTCCCAAATGGAAGAAGTGCAAAATCACATTCAATTGATCTACTTTAGGAAATCGAGCACTGATGAATCCTAATTACAAAAATTCAAGTCCCCTAAAATCAGAGTTCATAACTGTCACAAGTCATAATAGTGTTATGTAGTGCAATGCTTTTCACTTCATCTTTCAAAATGGAAATAGGATGGATATCCTTGTAGGGTGGATAAATGTATGTGATCTAGAGATGAAATTCGGGCAAGTGGATGGGGGAAAATGTCAATCCAAAGGGTTTTGGGGGGATCTGAAAAAGCTAGGTGAACCCAAGAAGCTAGGATCAAGGGAGACCTATAATCAGGGAAGTTTCGGGGCTAGGGAAGTTGAGAGAACCCAAGAAATCTAGAGCCCCATGAAAGACTTGATAGGACCTTGGAAGTTGCAAGAGGTCTATGCCTCAAATTTGTGATGACCTGTACTGGATGGGATGGAAGATTTTCTTACTTTACACATTTAGACCTGCAACAAAATTCAAAACATCTCCAAACCTCTTAGTAAATTTGCTATGAAAAATCCCAGCTGCTTCGCTACATCTAGCTACAGAATCATCACGGCATGTGGGGGTGATGTAGAAAATTAGCAAGTAGGTGGTGGTACTACTTAGCATGTCTCATATGTGAATTCACAGATGATCTCCACATTATGTAGCTAATCTGTACCGAAAAGACAGAGAAATGTAGATGAATGTAATTTACCCATAGAGTCTTTGTAAGCCTGTGTAGTCTAGATGCACACTGTGAACCCTTTATTCATATCAATGTTGTGAGGAGGTTGCACTCTTCAAAACTTTCTTCATGGTCTTTTGTGGTGATGGGTACAAAGTTCGCCTATTGATGTTTTGCTGCAGATGAGCTGCACGATGTGTTTGAACAGGAGATCTACTACTGCAAATGAGAAACTGACTAAAACGAAGTTTCAGAGGTGTGTTAGAATACATATCTGGATGAGCTGAATGGAATCCCCTCACTGAGGTTTGTTGAGAGGATTGGCCTGCACCCAATTGCTGCAATCTCTCTAGCTGAAGCTGAGGGAGCTGAAAGTTTCTCGCCTGCCTGCCTGCCTGTGGATTTGTTTGGTGTTCCTTTGGCACCATCACACATGCATGCTTGGTAGGAGGAGGTTCCACCTTAGGAAAGGGCATAACACCCTGGAGGGCCTTGGCATTGGCATGATCAGCTGATGTTGTATCTGCAATTTTGAGGTTGCTTCTGTCAATTAACATGTGGTGTTGTGAAAACCAATTTCGTGATCTCCAAAACCGTAGCTGCTTCATTAGCTTAAGCTGGCCCATACCAAACGACAAATATAAGTCTTAGTTCCACAACAAACATGTTATGAGCTAATATTGTTAAGTGGGAGATTAAAAAAAATTGACTTATATGGCATTGAGTTTTTACCATCTTTTTTCGCATCTTTCTGAGCTCTTCACTATGGTTTTCTTCATGACCATGCAGGCTATTGTCATTGTCATCATTTTCATTCATAAAGTCCATATTGGCTCCCTTGTCAAATAAAATCAAGACACGATTAGGCACAACTAAATCCATCTCCAATTGTCATATCTTAAATTCATAAATAGCTTGGGCACACAACTGGGGCTATTACAAAGGATATCTTTATTTTAAGCAAGCATTCAAAGGAAAATTTTGAGATTTGTTTGCTATTTTTCCACCTCTGTAGCAACTCATTTCAACCATGTATATATGGTAATACCCATTTGATTTCACCACAACAAAGAAGCTGACCAGAACAATGTCCGTTTGTGTAGCTAAGCTTCTTGTTGTATATTGATCTCCGTTTGACAACTCTTGTTCTGAAATATCTGTTGCTAACAAAAGTATTGACCTTCCTGAAAGGGAATTCAACTTCCAGTTATTCCTTGAGCTCTTAGAAGGAGACATATGCCTTTGCCTTGGATCTTCATCTCCACTTGAAGGAAGAATGTCAGAAGAGATGGAAGACTGTCCAGAGCTTGACAAACTGTCTGCATCTCCACTGCTGAATTCACTTGCACTATGACCACTTGAGCTAGTGTACCCACTTGCATTGTTATCTGTGCAGCTCCTAGTGCCTGGTTTTGCCTTGAATTTTTTGACTGTCTCTGATGCATTTATAGCCCTATATCCTCCATGATCACCACAACCTCCTCCATCTCCATCTAATTGTCCTGCTGCTGCTCCATGCCTCCCTCCTCCTCCTCCTCCTCCTCCACTATTACCTATTCCATAGCCTCCTACTCTGTCTCCATCCCCATATCCTGTTGCTCTTCTGTACCCTCCACCTCCTCCATCTTCATACCCTATTACTTCTCCACTAGCACCTCCTACTACTCTGTCTACATCCCCTTGTCTTGTTGTTTGTCCATACCCTTGTCTTGCTCCTCCACTCCCACCTGCTTCCACAGTAATCACCTTCTTTATATGATCTCCACCTCCTCCCATCCCCCTCCCTATCTCCTTTTTCACAGAGTTGCTTTCATTGTATCCCAGCAAATATCCTCCACCACCGCTTGCTCCAGCAGTTGATGAATACCCACCCCCTATATCACTGTCATCATACCCATCGCCATCACCCTCATCTTGGCGCCCCTTGGTATCCATTGATGCTGCAAAATATCCCCAAAATATTGGCCCATCTCATCAGATGGCCTAGCTAAACAAAGGCTTTGATATCTGGTCAAGTGATTATAATTGAGATATCTTTTGATTAAGTAGAACCATGTCCTGAGATGCTCAACATAGAAGACAGTATGAAACATTTCTTGTGGGCAATATTACCCAAGAGTCAGGGTGTTTGTCTAGGTTGTTCTAAGAGAGTTGATGTACTAATTGCTTGCATTTAGAGGCAATGGATTTCACAATGTGGAACTGCACATATCTATATTCAAGTGCTGCACATTTACCACTATTAGGAGATCCAGCTCTTGATTTCATATCCTGCAATTCAACAATGGAACAAAGACTTGAAAATTCTACATAACTGGACAATTAGCAACCTAGAAAAATAGAGAGAACTTGTTAGGACGAAGAAAACTGAAGGACCAAATCTCAGAGTCCACAGGTATTCATCTAGAGAATAGTCATAAAAATGTGACAATTTAATAGAAATTACTGAGGGATCCAGAAATCTGATATCAAGTGTCAATCCCTTGTTCATGTTCTTCCTTAGCTGAGGCTAGTCATATGGAAAGATGAAGACAAGACAAGTTTATGGTCCAGCAAGACACAACAATTATCATCTCACATGTTTGAAGTGCACTTTGAAGATGCCTTGTTTCATTTGATGAACAAGATGAATGACAAGTAGAGATGAGTCGTACCCCATTTGAAACTACCTGAATGAAAATTGGTGATATTTGGTGGGATGTTTTCAATATCACTTACAGAGTTGCCACTTTCAATCTTGTCCTCAAATGCCTCCTCTTGTGTTGCCTGCAAAGTCATATTGTAAAAGTCCATGCCACACTTTTGCATGTAAGCTGAGATAAAGTTTATATTGATCTCAATTCATATCTTGCATGGTGTTCTCTTGAGTATTTCTGTTCTCAATTGCCTTCAATAATTTGTACTCCATAATCTCTTTTTTTACACCTTCTCATCTTTCCTTCATCAGTCTGGACCTTAACCTGAAGCAAGCTACACCATGGTTTCATCTTCTTGTCTACACTAGTAGAGACATTCTCAATTTGGAAAGCAAACCAGAGGAGAGAATATCACCGCTATATTTAATCCCTCAAGATACCCCTGCATATCTTCCTCCTGCATATCCATTCAATATTTGTCCCAAACAACAATATCCTGTAAGCCAGGTTCTAATTAGATTCCTTATTCTAGATGGCACTGCAAAAAATAGAGTCAACCAAAATATAGATTCTCAAGCAATAAAATCAAGGTTCTGCAATGATAAGGACAGCTCGGCAATGAATTGTGAAAGAATGATGTTGAGATTTCAGGATAGAAGGTATTAAATTTGTGATGGCATCAAACATGATCCTACTTGGTATGCCGCTAAAAGCATGTTGAAAGATGCTCTCACAAAAGGTTGGCAAACTACTACACACATTTTAGCAGAAGCATACAAATAGAGCTACAATTCAAATGAAATGTATGTCAATGCACAAGTTTTGCTGTATTGTCTAAAACATTTGTCAACAGCAGGGAATAAAGCAAAGAAAAGAAAAGAAAAGAAAATCGGTGGGTTCACTTACAGTAAGTACAACTGGAACCCGCATTATATGTTCTGAACTAGAATAACACTTTGGTTTCTACCAAATCTGATTTGGTTTAGTTTAGGTGATGAAGAATGTGTGAAATTCCAGACCACAAGATGACTCATTGGCATGGCCACAGATGTGCTCAATGACCCCAATTTTGACAACGTTTTTGACATTGGATTTCCATTACTTTGATCTTCAGAACTCTGGAGACAGAAGATGGAAAATGTTTTGAGAACTGAGGATGAAAGTGACCTGTCCAGAAATAGATTCCATGATCTTCTTAGCAGCTTCCAGCTCTGCTTGGTGGTGCAACATAATTTGCTGTGCCACATGCATTAAACCATGATGTTGAGGCATGAACAAAAGGTTTGCATGGCTGAAGCCTCATTCAGTGTAATGATGGTGCTAACTTTCAACAATCATGAATTATATCCTCAGAATTTTACAAGTTTCTTGAATAACAGACTTCAGGCATTAAAGTGTTTTTCATATCCCCAGAAAAAACCCTTGAAAGTCCATCTTGATGGTTGATCGTGTTTTACGTGTATACATGTATTCAAAGTGTCACAGAATGAACGTAATTAGCAGAAATTTTATCATTGCACCGTACAGAATTGTGAGGGTAAATTTCTAGCTAGCCAAAGGGACCTGACTAGGACATAATTCAATGACTCCATGATACATACATGCCCTTGTGAAGGATGTAGAAGGCAATAAGCTCCTGGGAAAAGGGAGGAAGCAATGTACAATGGCGACCCATTAACAACACAAACATTAATTTAGAAGACAATCAAAACACAAATACCAATGGTGACAACTACATAGATAGTTTGGTTGAAAGAACCTTTGATTTGGACTGAAGGTTCAAACGCTCGCGAATGTCATCCTGTGCAAACATTAGAGCAATAGCTGGGGAAGAGGGCAACCTCCAATCCCCAACATTGTAAGCCCCTGGAATGTACTTTTGCAAAAACGGGGCTTGTGATTTTCTCATGACTCCTGTCTCATCTTTGACTGCTGCTATATCACCTGCAAACTCAGGTATTCAAGCAACAATACTGAGGTGTGAAATAAAAATAAAGAAAAGAGTTTGTCAATTGTCAAGTGCTTGTCCAAAGCTGGATGTGCATAAACGTGTGGTCACTGGTGTCTGTTATAAAGAAGAGTTTTGCTGGCAATTGTGATTGTTAATTTTCTGCAACAACGTGATGTATACTTTTATCCAAGTTGTTCCGAATGTTGGAAAACACTCCCCCCCCACAACATAAGCCTCCTGATGACAGCTGAAAAGTGTAATTGATGGACCTTACACTCATCAGCGCTATTGCTTCCTCTCCCACTGTGGAAATTTCTAACCACTAAGAAAACAATATATCCTATATATCTTCTCCCAAATCTTCTGCCAAGCATTCCTTGGGTTTGTGGACAATGGTTCAACCAATGACCTCTGTTGTAGCTAGATGAGTCGACTCATTAATGGAGGAAAATCTAATATGCACCTACAGGGCATTTGAACTTTCAAAAGCTTAAAAGGTGGTCATTTGAGCCTGAACTTCTAGACTACTTTAGGTCTGAGCTGACTGTCATGGCTGTGATGAAAGCATGTAGGATGTTAGTGTAAATGGGCACAAGTTGAAATACATTTATGGAGGCATACTCTGAAGAAATTATATGTCAACGATGCCAATTACATAGAGATCAATTATGTGGTAGTGAATACTAAATAGACATACCCAACTTTTGCAACCAGAGGCCAACTTCGGTTAAGTCCACCACCCTTTGATCATGATCTAGCATCCCAACCTGCAAGTTTGAATAGGCAATTGTGCAGTCCTTTTTCTCATAGAGCATTCAAGTTGAATTCATTTGACATGCAATGAACCTTAAGAGTCCCATGGTTTGAGCCTCAGTGTCCCCTCAATGTGACATCCTCCTTTCATTCAACAGGTTGTGTTGTCAACAGGTAAGACATTCAGAGAATTCCCAGATCATCAAAAAGGAAGGTGCATTAAGACAAAAATCTTAGAGGAGAAAATGGCTATAGCAAGGATATTGGAAGCCCTAGAACCATTTAAATAGGAATTGAATCAAATGTCATTGACAGATAATGGTTTAGAGCATCAACAAAGCTTCAACACAAAAGAAAGCAAACAACAAGTGTACCAATCGTCGGGCTTGCTTGATCACCAAGCTAGTAGCACACATGGCACCAGCACTTTCGGATGTTGGTCTTGGCTTGTGTCGAAGTTCATCCACAGGATCCATGTATGTATTTGACAATTTCTCAACATCTTCTGCAAGTTCAAGTTCCTCCAGCATGGCAGTCCGCATGTCAATTTTCTCCATGGAATTCTTTACCATCCTAACATAGTCCTTGATCGAAATTAGGCTGGTAGCTGGAGCAGCATTAAGGCCTGGGTTCTGAAGCACATATGAACAAATATATATTTTCTTGAACAGCATGAATGTTCAGAACAAGAAGGTACTTGAGTGTTGAGTAACAGAATATCAAGTACTTAAACTGTCCTATGTGGTTTGAGGCATCATCAAAGACTCCTGCAATACTTTGGGAAAGATTTAAGTAAGATCTCCTCATCCAGGCTAAAATTATAGTTACACAGGTGTATTGAAGAACAATCATGTCTTAAAGCACATCTAGTATTTCTTTTGCCACTTCCTCATCAAAAGCAAACTTGGATCTGTAAATGAGAGAGAAAGTTGAGAATAATATCCACAAAATACATTGATCCGGTTATACATGTCTTCCTCAGCTGGGGTCTCAAAGAGCCAGCTTTGCTCAGGTTCTTGCACAGTGGCAGGAACATCAATCGGTCTGATGAGATCATGGGTGTCCATTGCTGCATCAACCAAGACTACTGAAAGAAAGAAAAGGTCAGTCATCTGCAGCAATGCATAATCACACTATACCTACATGTCTTGTGGTGGTGGGAACCAATTGCAAACTTCTTTTCAAGGAAGAGGGTCGGCTGCACTCTATAAGGCCTCCTCACTCATGATTGTGCATAACCACAATTTATGACTTGACCAATTGCACATGAATATGAAGAGATGGTCATGTACCTCTTCTGCCAGTTGACATCGGTTCATGAGTCATACGTTTCTTTGATTCATTGATTGTGTCTCCTCGTGGACTACATTTGAGCCCCATTGTAGGAGCAACCTCACTTGCAAACTGGACAGTGGCAGCCTTGTGATTCAAGGTTTGTCCTGAAGATGGCAATCTAGTATTGAAGAGGCTTTTCTTGGTAGCATGAACACCAGTTAAAGCAGCCATCAATAATTTCCCTTCGCCTTTTTGGATCACAGTCTGCTCAAGAAGTGCAAAATTGACTCCCTCACAAGGCTTGGCATTCTTCCTTGCCGACAACTTGCCACCATATGGCAAGTCCTGTGTCAACAGAATCAGAAACCTTGTTTCTGTCAAACATTTGCATTCACAAGCAACCGAAGAGGTCGTCACAAACAAGATATGAAAAAATGAAGTGTCTTATTGCAAAAACGGCTGCAGTTTTTCTGCGAGCACCTTCTCCTTGACATCTAGGAACTTGAGCGGCCCTATCGATGGCACAAATTGGTCTTCAGAGCGGACATGCCCCACTCTCGGCTTCGCGTTGTCCACCAAAATCCTTCCCATTGTTATCTTTTGTTTGTAAGATTTGAAGATGTAGCTTAGATGTATGTACACCTCAGTTTCATTTACTGATCATGAAGCAGAATCAGAATGAAAATCAGAATTTCGAATCAGTCATTTGGCAATCACAAGAGCAAAGAAACAAAGGATGCCACTTGATCGGTTGATCCGTCATAACAACGCACCAGCCTTCCAACACAAGAATGCCAAGCGGTTGATCCCTTCAAATGTAGGCTCCAATTGAAAGAATGCCAGTGATCGCTTCAACCGTTACAAAAGCTCCAACATTATGAAAGCAATTTAATCGAGACTATAGGTAACAGGGTTTCTGTTCCAGATCAGTTTCTACAACTAAATCAAACTACAGAGTTGCAGAGAATCTATCCATGGAAATGTTTTTTCCAAATTTTTGCATGACAACAGATTCTGAATCTTGTGGGATTATAATAATGTATCCAAATCGCTTTCAAAATTTCTTTGTCAATTCACAATTGTCATAGCCACTGAAAGCAAAACAAAATACGATGACGACAAAACATTTTGTTTTTGGGTTCGAGTTTGTTCGTGATTTCTCCAAAAATTTCACTTTGTGTGGTCTTTCAGCGTCACCTTTCCTTCTTGCGGGGAGGAGCTTAGGGCCAGAGAGTGTTTCAAACCAAGAGTCACCATTGCAATTGGAATGCTCTCGTTATGACTCGTTATGAAGTGTGGATGAAACCCAACTGAGTTAACATCAGGTTTCACCTTATTAACCTATCTAGTCAAAACCCAAATTTCAGGTCCTGTTAGATTGGTAGTGAGAGAGAGAGAG
>Ga0116229_10004494_pt1 | contig 22851 bp, 7 predicted proteins | sample S1TSphgellanicum_3_FD_87313 | JGI IMG/M metagenome (GOLD analysis project Ga0116229, IMG submission 87313) | Host-associated microbial communities from peat moss isolated from Minnesota, USA - S1T2_Fc - Sphagnum magellanicum MG | ecosystem: Host-associated > Plants > Peat moss > Unclassified...
AACAATATAAGAACATATCCCAAATTTTGTTTAAAATTTAGTTGTTTTTTTTTCCCCACAAAATTGTTCAATGTTCAATAACTGTTGCATCAAAAGTCTAAAATGTTGATGCTCATGTGATCATCTTCGATGCTCTAGTAAGGGATAGATCTTTCCATTTTTTTCCTATGAAAGAAGACACAACTCATGTGAAAGGTAATAATTTGAAAAAACAAATAAGATGACCAAAGGCAAATTCTTTGTGCATTTTCCATGTGATTGGAAAAGGCAAACAAAAGCATCACTATGACAGAAAGGCATTGACTGATTGAAACAGCTCTAGTGTTAGTAGCTAAAGTATCAAACAAGGTATGCACATGACCCCTTATTGATCTTGGTGTGAATTCAAGTGTCATTTGTCCCAACTGTTGAGGTTTGAAAACTCCATACTTCGCATGCTAATCCATGTTAATCCATACTTCTCACAATAACGCATGTTAATGCATGTTTCCCACGACCCTAATCCAATAAATGTTTCCCCATTAATCAATTTCTACATCTCTGTGTTAACCCTATTAATCTCATGCTTATTCCATGTTCATGTTCATCCTTAATCCTTCCTCAGACTGGTCTCAAATCTGGAAGGGTCTATTTTCGTATCCTTCTCCTATACCTTCATCCCTTACATTTTTCTCAATAATCAATTCTTCACAATTTCATGCTTCTCTTATTAATCTCTTTGGATTAGTTTCCCAAACTAATCCAATGTTAATCTATGCTTCCCATATCCCTAATTTCTTATATGCTTTCTCACTAATCAATTTTTGCATCTCTAGCCTTCTCTTTTCAATCCCATTTTAATCTATGTTTTTCATATCCTTAACTCCTTACATGCTTCCTCACTAATCAATATTTGCAACTTTGTATTTGCGCTATTAATCTAATATTAATCTATGTTTTTCTTGTTAATCCATGCTCTCCATAACCTTAGTGTGACCTTTTTCATGAATTGTGTAAATGTTCAAGTGTGAACTAAACCTTGACAATAGAGCTCAATTGTAAAAATATTTTTTTAATTAATTTCTAATGACAAAAATTACTCAAAATTCAATATCTCTCACATCTTAAGTAAAAAAATATTGAATATTCAGTCACAAAATTATTTAATACTCAATAACTCATGCATTGTAGGTCAAAACATTACAATACCACCTCAATGCATTTCTAGGGTTTTCCAAGAGCATGGACCCATGGTTGGGGAGATTTTAATGTGACATAAACCCTAAAAGGTGAAAGCAAACCTACTGACCAATTTTAGGAGGCAATTTGGAACAAAGTGTGGATGACATTTTGAGAGTCATTTGATATCTTGTTTCCATTAATCACTACACACTCGTGCATATTCTGGTTCACTTTCGCCTTACTGTATTAGGTAGGTCTCAGTGTTGTGAGGGTATTGAATTGGCTCAATAAAAATCGAAGGTTCAAGTTCTTATCACTTGAACCCAAGTTGACACCCAAGTTGACACCCTTTTGTTGGAACTGGCACAAGAACTGAACCTTAAAACTAATCAAAACTAATCTTTTGATAGATCTGGATTCGAAACCAAAACTGTGAAAAAACATGTGAGGAAAACAGGATCAAGTTACTTAGGTCAGAAATGTATCCATATGTGGTATGGTACCACCTGAATCACAATTGTCTTAGGTAACTCATAGAATCTACATTTTTTTCGCTCTTGATGCTTTGCTCCTCTTCCACAAACTTCTGAATATGATCAATTAGTAGTGGTGTTGGAGCAACAATGATCTGGGGACCTACAATCAAGAGAGAGAGTACCCAAATTTTCCTTGGGAGGGAGGGTGGGGAAGACACCTTAACTGGGTTGTCAATCTTGACTTGAGGGTGGGTGGAATTCCACAGCTGCTATCCTTGGGACTCCATGGATTTCATGTGCTGTTGAGTCAGCGTCACCCAACTGGCCTGCCTCCAGTTTATGGAAGAGGCACTCATTGGCCCCATCAGCAAGTCCAGGGTGAAGGTCCATGGTTTCTATACTCTGGTCATCTACTACAGTTTCAGGTGCCTTTGACTTGCTATCACCAGACAGACCTGCCTCCTGTTTCTGAAAGAGCCACTCATTAATTCCATCCCTTGGAAAAGGGTGACGGTCCATGGCTGCTATAATCTGGTCTCCTACTACAGTTTCAGGTGCCATGGACTTGCTATCACCAGATGAACCTGCCTCCTGTTCTTGAAAGAGACACTCATTCACTCCTTCAGTAGGACAAGGGTGCAGGTCCATAACCTCTGTAATCAGGTCTCTTCCCATGGTTGTCGGTGCCAATAACTCACTATCACCAGAGGGGCCTGCTTCTTGCTTTTGGAAGAGGGTTTCATGGACCCTGTCAGTGACAGAAGGGTGGAGGTCCATGCCTGTTGTCATTCTGTCTTCCTGTGTGGTTTCAGGTGCCATTGACTCCCAATCACCAGATGGACTTGCCTCCTGTTTCTGGAAGAGGCTCTCATCCTCTCCTACAGTTTCAAGCACCACTGCTGATTCATGGACCCTGTCAGTGAGAGGAGGGTGGAGGCCTATGGCTGTTGTCCTTTGGTCTTCCTGTGTGGTTTCAGATGCCATTGACTCCCTATCAAAAGATGGACTTGCCTCCTGTTTCTGGAAGAGGCTCACATCCTCTCCTACAGTTTCAAGCACCACTGGGGATTCATGGACCCTGTCAGCGAGAGGAGGGTGGAGGCCCATGGCTGTTGTCCTTGGGTCTTCCTGTGTAGATTCAGGTGCCATTGACTCCCTATCAAAAGATGAACTTGCCTCAGGTTTCTGGAAAAGGCTTTCGTCCTCTACTACAGTTTCAATTACCACGGGGAATTCATGGACCCTGTCAGTGAGATGAGGGTGGAGGCCCATGGCTGTTGTCCTTGGATCTTCCTGTGTCGATTCAGGTGCCATTGACTCCCTATCAAAAGATGGACTTGCCTCCTGTTTCTGGAATAGGCTTTCGTCCTCTACTACACTTTCAATTACCACTGGGGATTCATGGACCCTGTCAGTGAGAGGAGGGTGGAGGCCTATGGCTGTTGTCCTTTGGTCTTCCTGTGTGGTTTCAGGTGCCATCAACTCCCCATCACCAGATGGACTTGCCTCCTGTTTCTGGAAGAGGCTCTCACCCTCTTCAACAATTTCAAGCACCACTTCTGATTCATGGACCCTGTCAAGGAGAGGAAAGTGGAAGGCCATGCCTATTGTCATTTGGTCTTCCTGTGTGGTTTTAGGTATCATTGACTCCCCATCACCAAATGGACTTGCCTCCCGTTTCTGGAAGAGGTTCTCATCCTCTCCTACAATTTCAAGCACCACTTGTGATTCATGGACCCTGTCAGGGAGAGGAGAGTGAAAGGCCATGGCTATTGTCCTTTGGTCTTCCTGTGTGGTTTCAGGTGCCATTGACTCCCTATCAAAAGATGGACTTGCCTCCTGTTTCTGGAAGAGGCTTTCGTCCTCTACTACCGTTTCAATTACCACTGGGGATTCATCAACCCTGTCAGCAAGAGGAGGGTGGAGGCCCATGGCTGTTACCCTTTGGTCTTCCTGTGTTGTTTCAGGTACCATTGACTCCCTATCACCAGACGAGCTTGCCTCCTGTTTCTGGAAGAGGCTCTCATCCTCTCCTACAGTTTCAAGCACCACTGGTGATTCATGGACACTGTCAGTGAGAGGAGAGTGGAAGGCCATGGCTATTGTCATTTGGTCTTCCTGTGTGGTTTCAGGTGCCATTGACCCCCTACCACCAGATGGACTTGCCTCCTGTTTCTGGAAGAGGATCTCATCCTCTCCCACAATTTCAAGCACCCCTGGTGATTCATGGACCCTGTCAGCAAGAGGAGGGTGGAGGCCCATGGCTGTTGTCCTTTGGTCTTCCTGTGTGGTTTCAGGTGCCATTGACTCCCTATCACCAGATGGGCTTGTCTCCTGTTTCTGGAGGAGGCCCTCATCCTCTCCTACAGTTTCAAGCACCACTGGTTTGCTATGGCTGGATAGGCTTGCCTCTTTTTGGAAGAGGGACTCAAGGTGCTGTAGAATAGAAGCTCTTAGGCCTGATGCATCTTCTGATGGAAACCAGCTGCGACCAAACTGAAAAGAGGACCCATGAAAAAATGAAGCTTAATCAAAAAAATGGTTTGAAATATTACGGAGAAGGTGAGACACAAAATTTTGAACATATCATTGAGATCAATTGAATGTGCACAATTGCTTCAAGGAGGAAGACAGTAATGCTTCTCTAGGAGAATTGAGTCTTACCAAGTCTCTACTGTCCAAATCACACAATCTGAAAGTTGATGGGGCATCTTTCACAAAGAGCTCAATATAGTGGAGGAGAAACAAGCCACAATCTGACTCATTGTCTTGCAAAGGAACCTGGACAGCAGCACACAGATTATCTTATGCTGAGTGACCTTAATGGTTCAAGTCTACTGCACTCTAGATGCTGCTATATTTGTGGAAAACATCAATGGTTGAGCTGGGGGGAAAGGCCTTTAAGCATCAATGCCATTGACTTCAAATCCTTCGTCTTTTTCAAATCCCACCAGCCTGTTGCCAATGCATACTAGCCTAGACAGGTGTGGTGAGATTTCAATGGTTATCTGTACTTCGGAAAACTTGTAAAATTTGCTGAGATGAACTCTACAGATTGTAGAAGGATCTGTTACCTGAACTCTCCTACCTCGTATACTTTCAGCCTTGAGAGGCAAGGTTTTAACAGACAAATCCTCAATGTCCTTATGGAGCTCTCTTCTGTACTTCCATTCTGCTGCAAGGTAACTGCATACACAGGAACCAACCTAGCATCACACAAAAGGATTTGGATGGACTTATCTGGAACACCCACATTGAGGGTCTATCTTTCCCTTTCATGATGACCATGTAGATATCAAAATGACACAAAAACAATAACATCAAATACTAAACCAGACAAGGAGAGGTCCTGAACTTACCTGCGTAAACAGTTAAACACACCTTGGCTCTTATGGCCACCAGTGATTAGAGAATCAAGATGGATAATGCAGCACTCAGAACTGCTCTGCAAGTCACCATCAGCCCCAGGAAAGCAAATAATTGCAAGGCTCCAATGCAACCTGCATTTCACTAAAACAGGTTGGACATGGTACGTAATAACCTTGCAATTACAAGGTGCTAGGAAAACAAGAAACCTCTTTAGATAGATCTTTATGAACTTGCATGCCAAGACTCACTTTGGACAACCCTCTTCAAAACAAGCATAGCGAACGCAGTTGACATAAAACAGATTTAGGAAAGCTTTATTAATCTTGCAAGAAAGAGTCAAAGTTTACGAGTTGTGGATTGGGACAAATAAGTAGTCCTTCTCGAAGATATTCATCCCTTTTGTCCACTTCCGTAATTTCAAGAAGTCCCCACCACCCTTCTTCTTCTGGTGAGTCCAAGATCATAAAATCCGCAGCTTTGATGTTAGCCACCAAATAATGATGTAAATTGCTTCAAAGTGACAACTAAACTTACAGTTCAGACATCCAGAGTATGATTAAAAAGGATTTCAAAAAGGTAAAAACCCTTAACTGAAACATACTGACTCAAAAAATGCTGTCATTGAAAATTGAATTTTTTAAAATATACAATAACAATTGGACATTGTTCCATCTTTGCACTCATGTGCTGAAGGCTCACATGTTATAGATACGTGTCTATGATTGAATGTTATTCAAAATGTCTCATGTATCTTGTCAAGGAATTAACAGAAAAGATCTAGGATACAACCAGTCCTGCAAAGAATGGAGCACTTCATGGAAAGCACAGAGGGGTTTACCTTGCCCCTTATGACTTCACTCAGCTTTTTGTAGAAAAAGCTGTTAAAGAAATGGAATCGTTTCTTGTCTTCTAGTGTCAGAGCTTCAGGCCTCTGTATGTACCTGATACACAGTTGAGGTCAAAAGGTCTGCAAAACCAATCACTATGGAGAATGCTGCATAATAATGGCATTGTATCATACAACCAGGCCACAACTGAATTGCCATCATACTTGATGTAGAAGTCAATCACTGTATCATTCAAGAACTCCTCTGGGGCCAACCGGAGTAAATCAGAGTGCACAATCTCCACAGCCTCAGGATCATCCCTGTTAATAAGAAGAAGACTGTGAGGAATTGTGACCGAGCAACCGTCTTAAATTCACCTATATACAGGAGATAATGATCTGCTTCCCTAAAATGAGTGTTTGAATTGCATCAACTGTAGAAAAAGCTGCTACCCCAAACTATGCAACAACTTAGAAGAGCTAAGACAATAGGGTACCTAGATGGATATGCAACCTTGTGGCCCTCCATCCTGTAATTGCAATTGTAGAGCACCAGACAAATAAGAAGAGAATATGAAATTGAACAACAGGAATGAAGTAGGATCTGCCATCTAATTAACCGAGTGTCACCTTACAGGTACTGCCTCCATTTCAACTGGACAACAAAATAATCCATTCTTCCTACAAGGAATCTGAATCCCCTGAGTTCCCACACATTTCAGATGACCCTCATTATGCTGCATGGCTTTGACCAATAAATTCTCACAGGGTCTAGTGATGACCCTCGACCCACTTGAGAGGCAGCCATGAGTACTAGCAGGCTATGAGTTTGATGCTGATATGGGAGAGCATGTACTACACCATATGTAAGACAGGCATGTGGCCATAAGTTGCAAGGAGAAGGAATATGTGAAACTGCAACACATGCAGATTGTCAGGGCATTTTGTGTGGAATTTAATGCTCTTGGAAGAGCTGGTTAATAATGCAGCGAAATTGGAAAAAAGAAAGAAAGAAATGTTAGAAGGATTTAAAACTTGACCTTTTGGCAATTGTGTTGCATGAATGCAGCAGTTTAGTCTGATCAGAACCTGAAAGGTTACATGTGGAGCCTGTACCCCCAATCTGAGTATCCTCTTCGTCATCAGAGGTTTCAAGCTCCAAAGCTGTGGCCTGTAGCCAGAAAAGATTGAGAAGATTTTACCTCACATGCAACGTCAAAATGCAGACTGGGATACAGACTCATTTGGGATCAAAACATCCAACAAATCCTTGACAGGAAAGGAACAAGATAAAGCATGGAATCTGGAAGCAACAAACTGGAACTGTCCCTCAACTATGATATGGGCCAAACCCCTTAAATCAAATTAATGGCCGTAAAAGTTCAGACTCCTTACTTGGGTCCCTCCCACAACTGCTGCCTCAAATTTTCTTTTTGCTTTATTTTGGTCAAGTGATGCATTTGGTCTCTGCAAGGAAAATAGATCACACACAATCCTGAACATTCAACCTCCATGCTCTATGCACCCAAACTGAAATGTAGATCACATGACCATGTCAATGATAAGCAATTGTCTTATAGCAAGGCACAAGCATTTATGGCTGGGATTTAGGGGCAGGGAGAAAGAGGCAGACCTTAGCATCTCGGTGAATAGCTGGTACAGCAGACTTCAATCGCTCCAAAAAACTCCACTTCCTCCTAAAATCAGACACAATCATTTGTGGCAGCAACATCTCACAAGAATTTTTAAAGGCAACATGGACTCTCACCTATCACCTTGGAACAAATTGAGGTGCCAACATCCTTCTTGGCACATGCTTATCAGCACATTTGAAGGGATTGCAAAGTACCAAGTCCTATGTCCCCCCGACTCCTCTTCATGACGTCAACTGCCACAGGGGTGGGCTTCAGGACCACTTGCCTTTGTTTTACCCAACATATGTACCTATGAAATTGTGGAGAAAACTCCACAACACTTTCAAGGTAAATATGACAATGAGTGCAGTCATAACCTTATGAGACTCACTCACAATGATTCAGATCATCACCTTTACTAAACATAAATGACACATCAGAAAGACTTCACACCTGCAGGCAGAGCACAACAAGACACCACCACCTTCTCCTGAAACATGATGCAGGTTGGAAGCGATCTTCTGGCAATGTTTGCACATGATAGAAGAATCAAACTGTTGACAATCCAATCCCTCTCCCTGGAAGTACTCAGCTTGCTCCTTTGGCAAGCCACAATGCCTGAATTTTCTTCTCTTTGATGCTAGAACTGTCATGTCGAGATAGAGGGATGAAGGAGCACAGGCACTTTGCTCTGGCAGATCCCCTTCCATTAGATCAGTGATCTTCGAGTCCCTTCCAGAGATTCGTGTATTAACCTTGCTGACAGTTTTAGGACTTGCATTGCCATCTGTCTGGGCCATACAAGTTAAGAGTGTAAAAGAGTCTCTCAAAACCATTTGGCCCAGTTGTGGGACACCATACTAATAGCTAAACTTTCATAACAAAGTTCAGGTTGACCAAATTGATGAACTACAAACCATGAAAGATCAGATTCCAAAGAAATATTCTGCTGATTTGGTACATTCCACACCTCTAGCTTCTCCATTTTTCTTAAGAGCACGTGACTCAATCCAGGCAAACGAAAAGCAAATCAAAGGCCAAACCCATTTAAGTGTGGAAGATCAACCTCTTACACATCTATTTTGATGATTTCAAACAGATCTCCCTCTGGCTTGTACTCTGTTTTTCTGAAAACATATATATGTAACTCAGCTGAATCAAACTAATGCTGAAGCGAAGGCCAAAACCTTTTAAAAAATCTCGTGACAAAGATCGAGTGCGGTGGGCTTGCCATTCATCATCTGCATCAGTACCTGTCATCTAGCTCTGTCATTTAGGATAACTTCTCAAAACATTCATGCCTGAGGTCCCAAAACACAGACCTGGATAAATAGAATGCATTCAACTTGCTTCCTCTGCCCCTCTGTGCAGACATCTAACTGACTCTTGAATATCTATAGTGTGAGAATTCCAGGTTGACAAACCTAGTGAAAAATGGCCTATAAAAGAGCAACCCCATTGTCTTGGTGAACCCAAAAAATTGAACGTCTCTGATTCTGCATTATTCTTAAAAAGATATGCAAATATGCACTTCACTCAGGCTATGAGACCAAAACCTTTTGATAGAAAGTCCTGTGACAGAGATCGAGTGCGCCAAGCCTGCCGTCCATCATGTGTGTCACTACCTGCCATCCAGCTTGGCCACCTTCCCTTCTTAAACATGTATCCTCACAACTAGAACTTGGTACTAGGTGAAGCTAATGCTCTCTTGAAAGTTTCCTTCTCTGGCCCTCTATACAGGTGTCCACATTGACTGTAAAATGTTAATTGCACAAGCCCAATAACACCTTCTGGTATTTCAGTGAGATATGTGCAATGAGTTTGAGCATTTGAAAACCCATCAAATGTTCAACAAGCTGAAGCAAAAGTGGGCAATGAAAGCAAGGAAATGCATGATTGGTAGCTGACAACAAGACTAGACATGGCATGAGCTCTACCTGCAACAAAATCAACATCTGGTGCAAGTTCAAGTTCACTACGAGGAGTTGCCTGCAAAAGGAATACACCAAACTAAGTATTAGTTGCAGTGCAGCCAGAACTGTGAATCCAACCACATGTTCCTTGAAAGGGTTATGCTACAATTTCTATTGTATTCCTGCTCTAGCCATTCACTATCGTCTGCAATGTCGTTCAAAACATCACTCAGGGAACCATCCTTCTGCCAATCCACAAACTCATCCCCCTCAGCTCCAATGTTGTTATACTCTTTATGCCCAGGAAAGTCACTTGATCACCATGCAATCCCTACACAAAGAACTGATACTAAAAGAGTATATGATAGCTTGCAAGGCATACTTGTCTACTTTGACTGCTTCTCCTGGATCGTTTCTTGCTCTGGAGACTGGCAAAATGCTGACAACCTCTGCCTCTATCTTGTTGCACAATCAATTGACATTGTTGCTTTTGTTTACTGTTTCTTGATTGGGTTTGTCGTCGCTTTCGCTTGATGCGTGGGGTCTCGTCACCGGAGTAGTTGCTCAGTTCTTCAGTCTGAGTTTCTTTGTCAGTTTCTGACTCAAGAAAATGTTGCCGAGCTGTGTCCATATTGTCCACTGTAGTTTTCTGCTTCTCCATCTTTTTAGAACAACCTTGGCAAGCGATAAACCGCCCAAGGCAATCAACCGAGGCACCACTTGACCATCATCTGCAGAAATTGAAACCCTAGACAAGAAATTGCCACCTCTGAAAGTGTCAAAGATTGCTCACAATATTGGAAGCAACGTTGCTCACTCATCAATACTTCTGGCATACCCTTGAACTGAGAAGCTAATTGGTGAAACAACACATGGATAAGGTCTTGCGATCTTGATGTCGAGCAAAAACAAAGGAAAAGCTCTCTTAACGGCAGGAAATGAAAAACAGTACCTACGTGATCCCTAATGCCCCGTCCCACGCCCAGAAAATTTTCTCAGACAAAAAATCACTCAAGCTGCCGATCACCAATCCAAAACCCTAGCAACAAAGAGCTGCGAGAAAGATAGCCAGTGACATACATACACAGATGGATCTTCTGTATGAAACACCACCAGACAGAGAGCCATCTGCCCCCGCTCGACAATACCCTAGGGGAAGGGGGGCAAAAAAAACGGAAAACTTCGATTATGAGTTCAGAAGTGCAACAGACCTGACGCTTGCAACTCCTCCCGCTTCGTAACGCATACGTGATAAGGCCCGTCTCTTCTTCTTCTTCTTCTTCTTCTTCTTCTTCTTGTAATCCTCCACAAAATGGCTCCAAATTTCTCATAAAACCGATGTTGTTATACATAATGTCTGAAGCATCCTTTTCTCGTTCTGCTTCTTGTCCTCCACCTCCCTTCTCCACGTTCCCCTCCTTCTCTTCCTGCTACCTCGTGTATTCCTTGAAAACCTTAAACCAACAGAGCCGTTCTGTTCTCGCACCGATCCTTCCCGGCATCAGAAAAAAACAAACAAATGCACACAAGAAACCCATAAAAACGCGGTTAATGATTCACGAAGTTCGCATTTAAGCGACAAGAGATTTGGAGTCCGCCATTTCTAACGCCATCGCTACTACCTCGCGATCTGTTCTGTTTCCCGAAGAAAACAGAACCAGACGAGGTTCGTGTGCGACCCTTATGCGCGGGTAGGTAGGTAAACTAGGTGTGGAGTTTTGCCAGTACTTAAATTAAATAAAAACAATTCTTGTGACCTAAAAACAAAACAAGACTAGCGTCTGGCACCAGCCTGCGCCAATGCTTTTTTTTTTTTGGCGAAATTTCGCCAAACTTCGACCTGAAAAATATGATTTAAACCTATACAAAGGTTTTTTTCATGGAAAAAATGACCCGAATTCGTCAGATTTAGAAGGAAAAACAATCCAAATCGCCAGATTTTAATGATAAGCTCCAGTGGGTAGCAAAGAATATAGAAGGATTCTGAGTTTTTTTTATTTTCATATTTAGTATATGAAATTTTTTAAATCATACAAATTTTTATATGCAAATAAATGGGGGCGGGAGAGCGCATGCCAAGGGCTCAAAGGATTGTAAAAATCGCTATATTTAGACATTCGTTCCTAACATATCACCAGAACACAAGAGGTTTCCTAACATTTTTTTAATTTGCATCTCTGACCTGTAGCCAGATTTGGTTAAGTCCTCTTGTGGATGGTCCCCAGCCCACGTATCTCACAAAATTGAATACCTTACCCTAAGGTCAGTTTCATCATTAAATAATCCTCAAAATAGTGAAATGAAAATCTGTGAAAATATGAAGTTCACATGTTGAAAATCATCATGATTATCAAAGGCTACATTCTGAATAATTTCACTACTCATATGACAATATTATAGCAGATGATGGGGAAATAAAAAATTAAAATATATATTTATTATTTGTTTTGTCAATGTGGAAATTGACCTTAGGCTACAATAAAAAAAACAACAAGGGGCTCACAAATTTTTAAAAGGAAAAAATATGGATTATCATACCATGACACAATTAATTTTTGGCTATCTAGGTCATTCAACACCCCATTTTTAGTCTTTCTATATTCCAGCTCTATAAAGTTACCTTCACACTTGGTGTTAAGAGAAACCCTACAATTATTAAAAAACACAACCTAGATTAAGAAAATGTACAAAGGAGCAGGAAAAAAGAAAAGGGCAAAATTATAGGATGTCAAGTTGGCCCAAAGTAGATGTCAAAATCTTTCCATGTTCAGAATCAATCACTTGTAATAGGTCAGCCATATTTTTTCATGTCAAAAATCGACGGCCTGCAATAGTTCGACCATGGTGACAAGAGGTGTGTCTTGAAAGGATAGAAGTTGGGAAATAGCTAAACTTATGGCGTTCACTCAACTTAAGATGGAAAATGCTTGCATCTTTATAATGTGATTGAAACTTTTTGACAAAGAAAAGTGACCAAAATAGAAAGATGAGGGCCCTCTGGACCTTTCAAGCTCCAAATGGCATTGGCATAATCATGTAAAAGCACATTGGCATGTTTGTGTAAACAATTAAATACCTCAATTGTTAAAGGGAGGAATTGATCAGTGGGGTGTTGGTTGTAATAACTCATTTCCTTGGCTTGAGTTACATCAGAGGTAACAAATCTTTGAATTACGCAACATCAAGGAAATAAATGCGCTCGCGTTGAATCAACAATGACAATGTCAACTAAGGTGTGAATGTCATCTTTGATGAGCACAATGTTAACTTATTGATGAAAGGAGTTGAATGTGGTGGAAGGAAACACATGTAATTATTCTCATCTCACATGAAAGCCATCTCACACAATGGTCGCAGAGGTGTCATGAACTACATCATGGGTTCCAATGCGTTCATTAACATGAACACAATGTAAGAGGTGGATATCCATAAGGTTGATGGGATATGTGCACACGCATTGGAGGATACCTACAATTGAAGGATGGGGTAGTTCAAGTTGTGTATGAAATGTTATGGAAAAAACAAAAGGAAATTATCGAAATGTTGAGAAAACCAATGAAATTGTAAGCCGAGCGTCAACACTTGGGCTAGAATATGATAAAATTTTGGCATGATGGGCCTTACATATCCTATTAAAGAGTATGTTGGAAAGGGTATAATGATGTAAACATTCCAAGTTGGAATTTTGAAGTTGAATAATTTGTTGTTTAATGTGTTCAAATGGAAGAAGACACACGAATTAAGGGTGATAAAAGGCCACATGTTGCCTTGAGCTATTGTTAGAAAATAAATGTGTCATTGTCAACTCATGTTAAGGCTTCAAGAATGAAAAAAAGTTGATCAACCATAAACCTAGTAGTTATGATTAAAACAACAAGGGCCCAATTCTTTAAATAGGCTATTGGGGCGATGTTGGCTATTGATATGAGCCTAATGTCATCAAAAATTATTGGGCAAGAAACTTGTTTATGAACTGGGGGTCCTTTTGGGCTATCAAATTATCTGGGACCCAAAAGGCGTTAAACATTTGAAGGAGAGAATAGTCAAATGAAATAAGGGATTTTGTGAAGGTGGAAACTAAAGGTGGGTATCGTAAAATATATGATGGGCGTTGCACAAAATAACAAGTTAGAATTCCAAAGGCTACCTGAACATCACCCATTCTAAAAAAAGGGCCCACACATCAAACATCCTCTATCAAGCATCTTTAATGAAAGATAATATGAAAATTAAGGTGCCCAACAAAACCCCCAAGATTTTAATTCTTTCTTATGGGGTGGTAAACTAGGATAGGGTGGTAAAATGGGATGGGTGTTGAAGTCCAGTGGCAAGCTAGAAGGTGAGCATGTTATGCATTTTTGAGGTTGGATAAAAAACCCTATTGCATGGAGTTTAATTTGGAAAATGTTCATATGTATATGATACAATTAAAGGGGGACTTATGGTGTGAATGTCATCTACAATGGATGGAAATAAACAAGAAACAAAATGATTAAATGTAAAACATAAAGCCCTAAAATGGGCTAAATCGAATAATGCCCCCCAAAAGATCACCTTAACGAGGTCCCATGGCAAATGGGATGATTATGACATCAACTTCATGATTACAATGATTATAAAATAGGGGAGATTTAAATGCATACAATGCACGAACAAAAGGGATGAATTGTATGATGTCCCCACCTGCTGCATGAAGTTTTTGAAATATGACCCCTCTTAACACTCAATTAAAGGTATTTGCCACATCCAACTAAAAAACAACCCAGTCGAGGTGAAGGTCCAAGGTGCATATAATGCTATGGATTATTGCTTCACAATTGCCCTTGGTTGCAATTCCAAATTAATGTGGGGAAAAATGTGTTCCAAAAGCATCATAAAATTAAAAGCACAAAGCATGACTTGTGAGTCAATACAATGTTTCCCCCACTATAATGGAACAAATTCCACCTGAAGGCTTGTTCATGGTAAAGACATAGGCCACTCTAAGGACACATGCAATTCAAGGTGGAATGTGACTATATGTAATATGAAAACAAAGTAAAACAATTAAAAGAATCCAGTTATTGAATCTCAAGGGTGAAAATAGTTCCAAAGGAGTTCAAAAACCATCCCAAAATGACCACTTATCGATAAATGCAACATGCATTAGAATGTCAACTTAAAAAAATTAGAAGAAAGTTCAAGGTCTTAGTCTAGTTTGTAATATTCAAGGAAAAATGGAAAATAACCATTTGATTTAGGGTGTAATGTGGTGAAAGCTGAAGTGGTGTCAAAGGACGTGGGTGCAAGAGAAAATGGTGCCAAAACATGAATTACTTGAGAATATTCCCTTGCATGCTTAAGAACTAAACTGCAAAGTAAATGTTTGTGAACTAGAAGATCATGTTGGGGAAAAAGGATTGAATTCGAATTAGCTACCAAAGCTTGGGCTCATAAAAACAAACTCCTCCTATAAGTTTTCCCAATTGTTTGCTAGAATGCCTTTGGGTTGAATCTGCATTTCCCTATGCCATGTCACCCCACCACAAAAAGGCAAAACAACAAACCATCGGGGTAATAAAAAGAGTAAATGTCAAGGTATCACATTATATGGGTCATTTGTTAATTTATCCAATGGAAAACAAAATGTTATTTGTACATCATGTCATAAAGCAATGGGGATGTGGTTATAAAATCGAAAACATCAAAGGCCTAAATGAAAAAACCCAAAGACATCCAATGATGAAACCCATGTCCAAGCTTATGTAGGTGGGGTGGGAGCAAGGGAGGTTATTTAACCGAAATGATCACAAGGGTTTAAATTAGATGAATTGGATGTTTGATCAAAACATTAATGACAAATTAATCTTTGATTGATAAATTAGCGCCCACAAGTGGGGCAAAAGACTTTAGGTGGAGGTTGAAAATGTGTTGAAAAAATGGGGGTAAGTTGGGGGGTTTAATCATGGCCAACTATAAGGACCAATAAAATGGGAGGGGGGAAATGTCTTATATGTGCATGATCGAAAAGGTTTGGGAGAGTGTAAAGTTGGGGCCCCACATTCACACGAAGGGTTAAAGGCTAGTAGGGGGAACTAATAGGTGGTATGTGATTTATTAAATTGGGAGGGGTAACTAGTAGGTGGTTCGTGGTTTGCATGGAAGATGAGGTGGAGAATAGGTTTGTGGTGGCGCATGATAAAGCAAATGGGCAATGGGAATTATGAGGTTCGATGAAACGTGATGAGTTATGAGACATGGGACATTTAATGCCCATGAAGTAGAAAGTCTACTATGAACACATGGCCCATTTTCTAAAAAATGCTTACCATTACAATGCAATCTTAAATTTACAAAGCAAATCACACAATAATAAAAGAAATAAAAAAAAATTTAAGAAGTCCTTTGCTAGGGCATTTTGCCAAAGCCAAACCCTAACTTCACTATAAGCTTGAGTGCCATGATCAGTACTCTATTAAATTCAACATGACCTAAACATTCTAATACCAAAACATTACATGTTTCATTCCTTGTTCTTAGTTTTGCAAGATCTGAAACAAAAAGCACCACACAAAAGTTTCCTAATTTTGTGGTGTAAAGTTAGTTATGTTTTCACCTGCTTGGAAGGCACATTACAACATTTATGGATGGTTGGATGACCCTACAAGGTTTGTATTTTATGTTGCATTAGTTTATATTCATTTTATAAGGACCTTTTAATACCAAATGTACTATTCTCAATTGTATTTCCTTGTTACCTAGGTCCCACAACCTACTGATGTTGAAAATCGGATAAAAAAGGGGAAAAAATGTTTTAATAAAAATGTCCTCTAAATAGGCTCGTAAGTGGACTAGTTACTTGGACAAAATGGTTTTGCAAGCAAGACAATCCATTTCTATGGCCTTTTTCTCTTTTATTATTATTGTTATTTTGGATGCTTATCCTAAAACCCTAAACCTTTCTTTTCCTCTTTTGGGCATAAACAAGGTCGTGCAAGTTTTCTTCAAACTAATATGGGGTTAATGATGGGGTAAATCAATCTATTTGGGTTAACCAAGTGATAAAAGAAAATTCTTGCAAAAAGGTTTTGTCAATGTTTCAAAACTTGTGGAGGGTGTGGAAAAATATAATCCACCAAGCAACGCATAGCCCAAGCACCAAAAATTTATGTTCTCTCTCCTTTGCTTTTCTTTTTTTCTTTTCCATTCATAGTAGGTCCCAAAAGAGTTTGGTTTCGATCGTTCTCTCTCTCATCCACTAATTGGTCTATTTACTATTTGAAGTTTGTTTAAAATGAACAAAAACTTAACAAACCAAAAATAAATAAAATTCCACCACTATTATATTTCCTTTTTCTTGAGGGCCTCCACTACTACCTACATATATTTTCATTACTCCTCAATATCTGTGAGATGCACTATTAAATAAACCGAAGAAAAGGGGTGAAAGGTTTAAGGGACAAAAACAAATGTATGTTAAGTATCCTAAGACAAATGAATCATTTAAGATAATAAAGATGCACACATTTTCCCAAAATATATATATATCCACAAAATATCATATAACAATTCCTTAAAAAAGACTTATGTGAATATATAGTAACTTTAACAAAATGTTTTTTCATTGTTCTCCCACCAACTCACCTACCTACTTACTTATTATTTATTTATCCATTCATCTTACTTACTTATCTTTTTACTCACGTTGAATTTTTATTTCAAATTTTATGTTTTTTGAAATTTTTATATTAACCATTAATTCATTTAATATTAAATTATCATCCACTTAACGTTGGGTGTCATTAAAAATGTTATCTTGGTTTTGATGTTAACTAACAATATTCTTGATTTGAATACAACATTTTTTTTGCCTTCCTTAACATCCATTTAATATTGACTTAACATCAAGTGTGAAGGTAGCTCAAGTGTAGATTATTTGGATAATTGAGTAAAAATGAAAAAGCCTATTCCATATACCTAACCATGAAAAAAAGTTTATACAATTAATCAAATTGTTGAAATGAGGGTCTTGATTTGTTTCAAAGAATTCATTTCAACACCTAACATTTAAATATTGTAATAGTATCATAGGCCTTTCCATAGGTGCACAATCAAAAATTAAATTGTTCAAATTGATGCATTGAGTTGTTTTGAAAGTTGCTTCAATGAACTAATATTTACATGTTGCATGCAAACAACATTACATTGGGCTTTTCATATGAATTTGGAAATTTTACACATCATTCTTTGATTTTACTCAAAGATTTTACTCAAGTTGTTTATCATATTAATGAATAGGACTCCAAATATATATATTTTAAATGACTTTTTAATATAAGAGGTTACAATAGTACATCAAATACTCACACACAAATTTGGAAAGTTTTGTAGTAGGCATGGCACATGTGTACATTAATGTGAAGAAAAAAATCAATGTTGAGTAGTTATTGAAAAAACATTACATTATCAAACAAACTTGGGCTCCACATTATTGCACACTATTGGGGATAATCAACTTTTTTATTGCCCAAAGTTAATGCATGCACATTTGTATATTTTAAGTGCAACCATCCATTTGATGGGTTGTTTTGAAATTTACCCACCTACTTGTTGAGTTTCTTTTCAAAATATGAATGTTGGGTAACTGATTTAATCATGCATCTATATCATTTTTTTTTGGGTTGTCACTTGCCTTTTTGTATCCCAAGGTTTTATATAATTATGAAATGTAAAAACAATTCATATGACTAATTTTTAAAATGGAATCTGTTTGATAAACATAAAAAAATTAACTTCAATTCCTTTAAATCTTATTAAAATGAGATTCTTAAAAAATTATGCAAGATTTGATAGAACAAAACATGTCAATTTTTAATTTTCAATGTATAATTTTTGTAAATTAATTTGATGTTACTTTAAAAACTTCGATAAAACTTTGATGAAGATTTAGTAACAAAGATCATAATGAAGTTAATTTTTAATTGATTAATTTTTTCGTATTGTTATTGGTTTTTATGTTATAAAAATTTATTTTTTCCCTAAAATAGTAGACATGCATGTATGATTTTAGGTTTTACCAAGCATGTATGAAACAAACACAACTACTATTTTTCCTCTTCTTATGTTCCCATATGGTTTTTAATAACTCATCACTATTTATGTCAATGTCAAATTTATTTTGAATTAAGATAAACATCATGGACATGAAAATGAACATGTTAATTTTCCTTTTCATGTCCATGTTGGAGGGTAGGGAAAATGTGTGAAATAGTTATTAGAAAAGTTAAGAAGAATATAGGTAATTATTAGAAAAAAAGTGATCTAGTTAAGCTGAAATTAGATAGTTGTTTATGTAATTGTTTTTAAATTTGTTGAAGCATGATCATATGAAAAATTAATTGTCTAGGGACAACCATATGAAAGATTTTGCAACATTTTTCATATACAAGTTTTTCAAAAAAAATCGTCATTGGAATTATTAATAATCTATTAAGTGACTAATGATTTAATTATTTTTAAATTAGAAAAATCCTATGTGCTTGGTAAGAAAAATTTAAAGAATTGGGAAGACCTTTATGGGTTGGTTATTGAATTCATAAATGTTGATAACCTCATTCACCCTTAAAATTTGTCAATTGTATGATGGGTAAAAAACTTACCAATTCTCATTTTTATAGTGAAATGCAAACCTGGGGCATTTTCCTTTGTTCCCACTAAAAAAAATTAAAAACTTCAACATGTAACATATAACAAATTCATAAAGTTGAATTTAAGGTGCAAAACAAAATGGTACATGAACAAAATCATGAGAAACACAAATTGACATGCCTCATCCCAAACTTCAAAAGAATCACTTCTTCTTATATTATATTTTGTAAACACCAATGGGCATTACATTGAATTGGCATAATTTTGTGAGTTATGAATCATGTTACTTTGCAAGCTCAAAACTCTTTCATATTGACATCTATTCAAAAAAAGAAAATTGTGTTTTTTCACTACCAAAATTTAATAATATAACAATGAAAATGATAATTTTTTTTTGACATAGCTAGTTTTAACTTACTAGCAAAAAAAACTAGTTGATTAAGATATTTTTCCTAGAACCATGTTTGGTCATTTCAAATAGTCACATGTAGCACCAAGGAATTTCATAATTATATTTAGAATTTGATTTTTGAGGTCTCAAGATCTATATTTATTGGCTTGCAAATTTTTTTAAATCATGGAAAATTTGATCATGTTGCATTTAATGATCATAACCACATGTCATTTGTATTTTTTAAAACATATTCTCATGTATATTTGGGTGCACATTTACATAATTACATGTATTGGGTATACATATGCATTTGCCCAAGATAGAACCCACAATTTCATAAAAGAAGTGTCAACATTTTAACTATCAAGCCACACAAGTTCTTTAAAACTTAATTGGGCAAAGTTTAACATTAACATGTTATTGAGAAACTTGTTAGAAATCCCCACTTTGACATGCATTTTTAATAAAACATTATTCAAATGAAACAAATAAATGTTTGATATTAAAGCTTAGTTTTAAAGTACTCCAAAAATTATTATAAATTTAAAAATTCACATTAAATGTTATCATTAATTGCCCTATTAATAATAACATTTAAAATATTATATTGTTCAAAATATAATACTTTCAATAACATTTCAAAAAATTCACATTAAATGTTATCACTAATTACCTTGTCATTAATTGTCACTTAACAACATAATAAAATTTGAGAAAAATTAATTTATTATTAAAATATTAATCTAGGCCATCCATTATGGATGCCCATATATAGATCTCGACACATTTTCTAATCAAATTTTGCCATGTGACACTATGAAGATTTTTGGATGAGAATTATTTTCTTTGTGAAATATTGATCTCCACCATCCATTATAATTGTTCATTTAAAAAGGTGTTAGATTATGACATGTAGCACAATCAAAAGTTGCCATGATGCATATTAATTAAATCTTAAAATAATAATAATAATAATATATCTAAGTAACTAGGTAAGTTGATACATAGTCCTAAGTAAGTAGCTTGGTAGGTCCTACTAACCTACCTAGGCTAAATACCTACCTACCTAGGTACCTAAATAAAAATAGATAGGTAGGACATATATACCTACCTACATAAGTAGATAAGACCTACTTACATTACATACCTATTTACTAACCTACCTAAACATGTAGAAGAGTATAAATATTTATTTACCTATGTAGGTAAGTAGGTAGGAAAGTAAAAGGGTAGGTTAATTAAACCAAGGTGAACCAACACCAATAGTTGTACCTCCAATACTTTTTTTGGAGTGGATGACTAGCAATATATCATCCACCTTCCCTTTCACATAAGTCTTTTTGTCTTAGGTTCTTAAATGTGTTGTGTTCTTTTTCACCTACACATAGGTAGTGTGAGCTATGACTTTATTCCCTAAGTACAGATTATTTAAAATGAACTAGACTTGTGTTGTCCATGGATTCATTAAATCATGAAGGCCTATGAAAAAAATGTTTTATGATTATGTGCATTTGTGCATGATCCAAAAGACTTATAATAAATCAATAACACCTTAACTTAAGTGTATCCACATGTGTAATTCCAAACTTAGCCTCATCAAAAGTTTTTCCGTTTTATATCTTTCAAAGTTATTCATCATGGCACACTATGTTTTTTCCTTTTTGAGGAAAATTGGGAAAACTTCCCCAAAAAGTTATGTGTACATTTCTTTTGTCTATTTTAAAACTTTAAACATCCCTAACTTTTGGGTTCTTTATATGCTTCTTGTTTAGGTCTTTTGGTGTGTTTTATTAATAGACATGAATACATTTGTTGACAAAATTGTTTCATATGAACACTAATGCACCCATTGAGATATTTTCAAATTACATTTATTTAGCAAACAAGTTGTTGACATGTGTAAGTTGTAACTAAATTATAAAAAGTACCCTAACCACACAAAAACTCTTGGTTGAAGAGAAGGTTAGGTTGATGCATGGTTGGGTGGACCAATTTTGGTGTTAGGTCAACCAATTTCACTTTGTGGTTGCCATTGCAATGCCCATGTCACTTTATAGGTTTTAAAATTTATTTAAATGGACTTGGTTTAAAAAATTTAACTTGAATATTTACATGATGCACAAAATCATTTTACAATTTTTTTAAAATCATAAAAGCTATGGACTTTTGAACTCAAAATTCATGGATTGCACCTTTGATTTCCATTTTCATGTGGAATATACTACGGTCCATTGACTAATGGGGTGTGTGTAAGGGACACAAAATTAATAAGATATCATATCAAAGAAGCATAAAAACAAAATAAGTAATGAATTGAATTTTAAAACTATACTTATGAACTTTTGAATGGGCTAATCAAGAGCATTTTTTCATAAGTTCATATCATATTGAAGGAAAAAATATTTTATGTTTTTTCTACTTAAATGCTTAAAGAAATAGAAACTCTAAATGTGTCATTAATGACATGGAAAAAATATGGAGGAAATCAATGTAATCTAAGGTAAACTAGTTGTAATTTCCAAAATTTTACCATTTTTTTAATAAATAGGGACTTTGGTTTTGTGCCAAATTGGTCCACCTTGTAACCATGCATCGACCGGATCATCTTTTATGGGATATATAGTTGTAAACGACCTTCATTTTAATAGGACATGTTCAACTTTTGTGTGAGAGATACATATGTCATCAATTCCACAAGGCATTTTTTTAATGATTCTTTTTCCTTTAGACAACACATTAAATGCAACAAGATTCCAAAACAAATTAAGGTTAAGGTTGAAAACAAGATGTTGCCTAAATCAAGTTGTTTAAGTTAGGTCAAAATTTGCGTCAAATATATCAAAGAGTCCATTGAATTACCAAAACCAAGTGAAACTACTTAATTTAGGTCATGGGTTGTGTTATGTATGATCAAAAGTCTAGTAACCTAACAAAACTTGGGTAGTGCTTGCATTAAGTATAATAACTATGTATAATGTGTTGTTCATAATTCATTAATGGATTGTGTCAAGTTTAACCTTAATTATAAACAACATCATTTTAAAGGGTTTCACATCTAATATATTAATTCAGCAAGTCTGTCTGTGACGGTGGGCAAGCACGACTGGGTTGGGCACGGGAGAGGTTCAGGTTCATCCACAACAAGTTCAGGCATCCAGTGGATGGATGGTGCACCGGTGGGTGCTGAATCACTTTGGCCCAGTGTGATCCGATGGAAACCGGTGTTTAGTAGCAATTGGAAAAATATAAAGAACCGCCAGGTTCACACTATGGTCTCACATAATATATGGAACCTATTTTCCTTCCTACCTACCTACCTATGTATGAAACCTATGTATGAACCAGTGTTGGTTCCAGTTTTTTTTTTTTTTTCCCCATAATCAAAGAATCACCGGTTCTGGTTCTTTCAAAAGAAGAACCGGAGGTTTTACAAAAGAACCGGTAAAAAAAC
>Ga0116229_10004495_pt1 | contig 22851 bp, 28 predicted proteins | sample S1TSphgellanicum_3_FD_87313 | JGI IMG/M metagenome (GOLD analysis project Ga0116229, IMG submission 87313) | Host-associated microbial communities from peat moss isolated from Minnesota, USA - S1T2_Fc - Sphagnum magellanicum MG | ecosystem: Host-associated > Plants > Peat moss > Unclassified...
AGGATGGTAATTAGGTTAAACATACTAGCTATTCCTACAAATATTTTTTTTGATAAATTTATTTTTAAATAAATATTTGAAAAATTAGGACCATAATTTACATTGCCTATTAGTCTACATATTTATGTCAATTTTTTGTCGAAACATAAAAGTCGCATTTGCTAATTTTAGTTAAATTAAACACAATGGAATGACTAGTTGTGAATCAAAATGGACATGGACACAAACTAATAATTCCATCATGTCCAAAATGGTTGATGTGTTATTTTATGTTGTTTAAGTAATTAATCATTTTTTACTATAAAATTAGCTTGTCTAGGTGTTTATTTTCAATAAAATTCAATCATAAAATATAACGTAAAAAAGACAATGTAAAAAACATGATCTATGGTTCAACTCTCTTTTTGAGCTTCCCATAACACCATGTTAATAGTTAGTGCTTCTTGTTTCAAATTATAATTCTTTTTGCAACAATTGTCCACATATTGATTCATCAATGAATTGTGCACAAACAATTCATCAATTTGAGCACCCAACAAAACGATTGTATGAAAAAATGACAAAATTTTCAAAAGCGTAAATGCCAAATGTTACCATGATCAATGTTTTCCATCAACTAATTAACAACCATTCAAAGCTTATTTGATGTGAGCTTGCATAGAAATGCTTGTTCCATTTTTAAATTACAAAGCACCCAACGTAGTTTCAATAGATTAAGGTGTTGTTTTTAGCTGTTGCATAAAAGTTGTTATAAATGTCTTTTGCATTCTTTGCATTTGCAATATGATGCAACAAAAAATTAACAATCTTTAAGAGGATTGCTTCACAAATTATCTTGTCTATCTTTATGAATAAATGATGCTAAAAAATGCATCCTAGAAAAAAAATCTTTCCAAATTTAATTTTTGATGATCACAATTTGTTATTGAAATGGTATTCCACAAATCCTTTTCATGTAAAAGAAATTTGATTATCATTTGCCAAATATGAAAATTATTATCATCAAGCTTTTCAATGCTTCAAAGATCAAAATTATCATAGTTATGTCTAGAACACCCCAAAAAATAAATAAATAAATAAATAATTCCCCCCAAAAAGTTTTAAATGACAAAATGAATAATGATATAATATAATTATAATCTTTCCATCTCACATAAACAACCAAACTTTGATACCATGTTGAAAATTAACAATGGATGAATGAGAGAATTGAAATGAGAAAAAATCATAAATTTATTATGAACTTTCCACCCTAAACCTTATGATCACACAAGTCGTTACAAATTTTATGATTCACCTTTGAATTTTGATTTACTTATGAATAAGAGGTGAAAAAATCCGATACATATATTACATTCATTAACATTAGATGCACTAAAGTCATCAACCCATGTACAATTTGTTACTTGCACAACTATAGAGGTGAACATTATATATGCAATGAATGAGCTACTTTAACTATATTAAGTAACCCATGTCATAGTGTTTCCAAAAGTCAAAATGCATGTAACACCAATAGTGGGTGTCTATATGTGTTGAAGACTTCATACCTACCTACCTATAAAATTACAAACCTACTACTTCATACCTACCTATGAAACTACAAACCTACTACTTCATACCTACCTATAAAATTACAAACCTACTACAAAGATACCCATCCTTGGTGTGTTCCTAGTAAAACATATTTAACTTTCACTAACTTCCCCATAATCCCAAGTTTCAAATTTAACACATGGTTGCTTAATTAATTCAACCACAAAAAAAAAATGCAATTCCATTAATCACACACACATATAAATCAAATTCAACCGAGCTTAATCCAAAGCTTAATCCAACAAATGTTAGATTTGAAATTTGGCAAATGCCCATGATAAATTCCACCAAAATCTTCAAAAAAAAGTAATTTTTTTTTCCCCAACATTAAATATAAATTAAGGGCAAATGTAAGTTTGCATGACCCTGAAATTACAATATTTAAAAAATTAAAAAAATCCATAACTATGGTTAACTAAAACCATGAAATCATTAGACAACTTTGATTAGGTACTTGGTAAAAGTTCATGATATTTTATTATAACTTGAAGATAAATAATAATTCAAAATTTGGAAAATACTATACATATGTTTAAATTCACATAAATTTGTCGTTAAAGGAAAAAGAAATTTCATTTAAGCAATAATTAAACTATGCTTCATAATTTTGTAAATGTATAAAATGAGGAAGTTTTATTTATTTGTTTATTTATTTATTTATTTAGGGGGGTCATTTTGAAGCAATTTCGTCGCAGTTGTTCAAGTCGACCTACGAAAAAATGTCCCTACGACATGTCCCGCGATTTAGTAGGGATATACTTGCATAGGAAGTCGTAGGGATTTAGACCAGACGAGAAATGGAGCTAGACTGTAGGGGGTTGTGTAGGGGGAATATGAAAGCCCTGGGATATGGACGAAGTTGTGGGATATGGGAGTCGGGATTTGCCTTTCGCTCCCTCTCGCTCGCTGACGGACAAGGGCTTGCTGTGTTTCTCAAACATTGTTCTCTGCTGCAGCCTCTGCTTTCTCGGTCTGTTTGTCTTCTTCCTGCTCTCGTTGTCGCACTCCTTCGACATTTTCATTGGATTCTCCATCTTTAGAGCTTCTTAACGAACGTATTCATGTATTTTTTGCTTACTTTTGGCGGTTTGGGGAAAAAATTAAGTGTGGATCATGATCTTGTTCCGCAAGCACTTTGGCATGGTGGGAATGGCAAGCCGCGGAGGTTTTCATCGCCGTTTGGAAGCGAGACGGCCGTGGATTGCTTCAATTTTCGTGGATTTTGTGGTAGGGTAAGTTAGTCATCTTTTGTTTCTCTGTAGAGCGCTGCCTTGTCGGGCGCGCCGGGGGGTTGGAAGGAAGTCTTATAAAACCCCGGAATTCGTATGTTGGCAATGAGCGCCCCAGGGCTCTTGTAAAGCGGTTGCAATGCAAGCATGGAAGACGGAGAGTGTAAAATTATGCGCTAGTGCGGGGACAAGACACAGCGGGCAGGTAGAAAGTAGGGAAGGAGAGGAAGTGGAACGCGGAGGAGGAGGAGACGATGAATACCTACCGGCTGACCAATACGTCGCACACGGAAGTGGCTCTAGGTTTGCCGTTGCTTTCTCTTCCGAATTCCTTTGGAGCCAGCAGGCATGAGCTGTTTCTGTTCGATGACAGCGAAGTGGCCGCCAGGTTGCGGGACACGGACGATGCAGCCGTTGTTGCGCAAGCCAGCAAGATTGCCGAGCTCCTCAGAGCGACTGACATCAGTTACTTGTGAGTAATGCATGCTCTTTCTGTCACACCCTGTCTGTTTATGTTCCAAGCAACAACTCCTCCTGGGGATGGTACCTTAGGGCTAGTCACACGGCTTGTTCTATCAAGGGGACTTTGCTATTGGAGAGAGCTGCGCCCTTACCACAGTTTATCACCATCCCTACCCCCATTACTCTTCCTGAAAACTCTCCTATTGCACACCCGATTGAAACCGGCTGCTCAGTCTACAACCATAAAGGCAGACAAGCAGAGTCCTTTAGGAAAGGATAGACAGTTTCCATGACCTAAGGATCTGAACTGTGCTTGGAAGGTGTTTGGACAGTGCACTTTCATGTCTATGATTTGATCATTCTGTTCAATTTCTCTTTAGTTTGTGGCTCTGGCGAGGCGAGGTCTTTGACTGAGAGGCATGCATTTGAGCTCTAATCCTTTCTTAGTGGTCAGACTTCAGGGTAAAATCTAACAGTGAAACTCTCTTAATAATTTCTCTGCCAGGTCTCTTCGAGAGGAGGCCAAAAATGGGGCAGCTCCAATGGCAGCAGAGCCTGGGAGCTTGATGGCTGCTATCCTTCAGCATGAACAGGATGCTTTTTCGTACACAGCTGCAGGTATGTTTGTTTTGGTGGACCATTTTTTCTTGCTGGAGAATGGTAGTGGCACAAGTGGTATTCTCTCTCCAACCTCCAAGTCTCTGTACAAGAGGGTTTTGGAACTGAAATGTCAGAGGATGGTGTAAAACTTGGTTGTCACAGGAATGGGTTTCTGGAGTGCGGTGCTCAATCATGAATGTAAATAATAGTCCACAAGTAGTGGCTGAAAAGCTTCTTCCATTTTGAAGTGTATTTGTTTTTCTGTTTTGTCAACCAGGACGTTTGAAGCGAGGAGGTTGGCAGAGTTCCACTGCTGAGAAGCAGAGTACTGTGGCAGTTCATCAGGCCAGTCCTGGTGGTCCTAGCCACCAAGTTGCTCATCAAGGATCATGGGCCCCGAGTTCGTCACCTGTGGTATGTTTCAGACACTGTTGAATGTGAGGTCCACCATCAAGTGGTATCTTAGCAGGGGTTGTTCCTGAACAAGAGGAGATGCTGTCACATTTTAGAGTCTTTTTCAAGTAATCTGTGGGGAATCTTTATTGTGTTCACTTTACTGAGACTGTGACAGATATGATTCTTGTAGGATTCTCCAGCTGCAGTGAAAGTTACTGGGATCAAGAGGAAGGAAGCCACTGGGACAAAAGTGGAGAGACAGCATAACAAAAAAGTTGCATCAGTTCTTTTTAGTCCTGTGAAGTTCAACCAGTGTATAACTCTCCTTGATGCTTTTGTTGATGACTTGGAAACTGTCACTTATTGGGTGTCCATGCATTTTCTGATGAACTTGAGCAATGTTGGGAACTGTGATGACTGCAATTGGAAATGGCACTTAAGAGCATCCAGAGTATCCAGAGCAGGCTGAAACTTAGAGGGTTGGAGAGCTTGTGTTCACTCTCATCTTTGTTTGTCTGTGCAGTCACAGATACAATTGTGAGTGGATTGTGCGAGTTGCTAGACGAATTTTTTGAAAGGACAGAGGCTCCAGGTGAAGATGAGGGAGAGGAAGCAGGCACCTTTCTGTCCCTACCTGAAATCAGATCCATTGCAGAGGATGTTGTCAAGTTGCGAGCCAAGAATCTGATTCAAAATGTCCCAGTCGAGTATCTTGTACGGCTATTAAGCTTGCTCGATCGTCATGTTCAGCGTTCTCATGAAAGGGAGGTGGATGACAGCGATGATGTAAGTGCCTAGTCCTTGCTTATGGTTTCTCATAGAGTCCTATCTCTGCTGTGATCAGAGGGTTTCCAAACAGGGAGTTGAGTAAACTTTGGCCAGACTTCACCTCACGGATGTTTTGTTTTTAGGTGAAGGCAAGCACCATGGGTCCTATCCTTATGCAATCTTTAACAATTGTAAGCAAAATATATCGGATTCAAATGTCATATCTTTCATGTGAAGGTAGGGTGATGCCACGGGATGTATCTGAACTGTCATCATTCATACAGTTCTCTAGCTTTCTGTGTCGGTAGGTTCTATGAGAGTCCTATGTCACCTTGATTGATTTCACTCTCTGGCATGCAGGTAGATGCAGAAAATTTTACGATGGTGATGTCGGCACTGGAGTCTGTTCAAATTTCCTTGATGATCATGACCGGTCCTGGCATGGCCAAACAGATATACAAGGAAGAGGTGCATCAATCTGTTCTGCTGTCCTGTGTTTCTTCAATCTAGCATACACTGATTATGAATTGCAACTGTTGCAATTCAGAGCACTGTATTTCAAACACATCAGATTTCCAACGAAAGTTGTGCCAGACGTTCCCTGGGAGTATGTGAATGCAGATTTCATGGTCCACAGTTTATGGCTATTGCTAACAACTTCCTCTCCTTGTCTGGTAATTCACAGCTTATTGACCACCTCATTGATTTTTCAAGATACCAGATTGTGCATACCATTTTCCCAGCATATGATGCTCTCTACCGCCAGATTCACAAGGGTGCTGGGGCTGGTGAGGATGAAGGTAATATGGCTTGTTTTGGTACAGAATCCTTGATCTGACTTCACTCCTGTTTCTGAAGTGTTGAAGTATGTCTGTCACCTACATGAGCAAAGCTGAGTGCCTGGTGGAAGAACCATATCTTCCTCACTGCACTGTTCCAGCAATTTCTTTTTGTGATTTGTGAAACCTTCTTCTCTGGACCATAATGGTGTGCACTGCTAGATGTATTCACTTGGAACCTTTCTATGTATCAGGATTATGCATTTGATACTTGTGTGCTGTTATTATGTGCCTCTTTCAGAGGAGGGTGATGATTATATGGATGCCTTGGAAAATGGAGTGGGCTCTGCAAAGAAAAGTCGGCGCAAGAGCAAAGTGTCAGCAAAACCCAAAAAGACAGAAGCAAACAAGTAAGATCATGCTATATTATAGTCAGGAAGAACAGTCTTTGTCAGCATCAACTTCTGTATCATTGCACCAGTAAGCACGACCAGTAACTGTTTTGCATATATTGATTAGTGAACTTGCATTTGAGCTGAATATTGCATGTTGTCGTGTTACCTTCAAAGTGTCATTGTGCAGTTTTCTCTGCAGTCTCATAGATATATTTTCCAGTGGCTTTAGTGAATTTTCTGCCTCCAAGTAGTCACCAGTCATGTGCTTAAAGGATATTTTCAGAGTGAGGAGGCCCCAACCACTACCCTGTATTTAGGCACATGTTGCCTTAGGCTTAGGTGCTCTCTTATACACATACAAGCTGAAATGAAATGAAGCTTGCCCTCACAAGCTTGTTGCAGCTTGAGTGAGAATACAATTGATGTTTTCTGTTAGATATGCATCTTGAGTGCTAGCCAACTTCCTGTTACTTCTGGAAATGTGACAGAAACTAAGGATGTAGATGTTTATATAATGGTTTGCCTGAGATTTGGGGTGCATTATATACTTATCTAAAGCCACCATTAGGAGCTGATGATGTCAGTGGGGAGTCATAGCAGCTTGTCACTGCTAATTTTGATGAAAGTCATAGTGTGACACATCATGAGTGACATTCATGAGGTTATGATTCACTCATCCTGTCTTGTTATTTCAATGTGTTTTTGGGTTTTTCTGCAATCTCATAGATATGAATGTTGTGCTTGGCAGGGTTTCAGGTCCTGTATCTGTTGTGCTGCACAAACTATGCAGTGTTCTGGCTTTATTGAAAGAACTTCTGTTTGTGGCAAAAATCTTGGACAGCACCCTCCTGCAGCTTATCAAAACAATGCTTGAGACATTCGGTGTAGACAACATCCAGTTGCTGCAGCTGAAGGCTATTGGTGTTGTTTGCATGGTGCATCCGATACCCCTCTTTTTCTTCTCAGTGTCAATGGTTGGATTGCCATCTGTATCATTTCCATGACTATCGCAAAAAAATTGCTAGGCAGGGGACACTGTTAATTTGGAAAAATCCACCTAATGAATTTAGAATTGTCACAAGAAGCTCTAAGAAGCTTCTGCACCCCACAAGAAGCTGATATTTTGATGGCTTTAATGATGTTATGATTTTTATCACAATGATCTATGTTGATTACAAAGTTGAACATTACAGTTATCATTATGATTTTGTGCCGACTCTTTTCACCTCAATAATAGAAGTTTTGAAGGACTGTTGCATATTATGACTGTTTCTCCTTGCAGTAGTCCATAAATTTTGCTCTGGACCTGATGATTCTAGGTAGCATGCAGGTGTTTGATGTGTATCCCCAGCATCGGACAGGTATTATTGAGGAGATTGTGAGCTTACTTTGGAAGCTTCCATCTTCAAAACGAAGCTTGCGTTCCTACCATCTACCAGATGAAGAATCCAAGCAGATTCAAATGCTGACAGCCCTCATTCTCCAGATTGTGCAATGCAGTGTTGATCTTGGGGAAGGTGGTGTTGATTCAAAACCAGATGTTGCAGGGGCAGATGTGAAAGTTGTGGGGGCTGCTGTTGAGGCTACTGCTCCAGTGAGGTTTTTCGAGCCTGCCATGGATACAACCAGCTATTTTTGGAAACATGTCTTGCACCGCTGGGCTGCACCAAAGGCCCAAGATGGAGCAGATGTGAGAGCCATAGTGGAGAATCTTGTCCTTGACTTACTAACCACTCTCAATGTTCCTGAGTTTCCTGCAGCTAGCCTTTTGCTTCAGGTATTTGTTACATCTGGGACTCCAAGTCTTGCAGTATTCCTCTTTCTGTGTACTTGAGATAGGTTGCACTGTAATCTTTCTTCCAAGTCCTGTATAGTTCAGTGGCCTCAAGATGAGTTTGTGATGCCTACAGACAGATCTGTCACTCATGGTTGGTAACTTAAGCTCCCATGTTCTCTTTGTTTATGACTGCTGGTTTTGTTCTGAGCTAGATTCTGATGTCTTTTCCACTTTTACCTGCCCATCTGATGTTAGTCATTCCCAGCTGATGAATATTGAATGGATCCCTTTCTTTTATGGTTGACCTTCTCTTGTATTGCCTGCAGATTTTTTGTGTCCTGTTGTTTGGAAACACGGGCCTCAAGGCAAAAGATGCTGTAGTGCGTGGTACTTCAATCGATCTCCTTGGCATGGTTGCAGCTCATTTGAAACAGGATGCTGTTGCCTGCAGTAGAGAGAAGTTCTGGATTCTGCAGGAGCTTGAGGGCAAGAGGGATGATGATGAGGACGATGAGAATGTTAAGAAGAACTGTACAGTTTGTGGGAAAGGAAACCGCTCCAAAGTCATGGTGTCTTGTAATAGTTGTAATCGCTGGTTTCATGGGGACTGCATTGGGGTCACCAAACATGACCTCTTTGACCGTGGTTGGCTCTGTCACTGCTGCCTATGTCGACAACAACTGGCCTCCCTCCGACCAGATATCAAAGTTCAGGCAACTGGAGTTAAGGCATCTCATGGAACTAAGCTGACACAGAATGCAGAAAACTCAGCTGATAGATTGGCAATCATTCACCAAACTCTTTTGAACTACCTTCAGGAAATGGCTGTCAATGATAGTACAGCAATTTATGCTCGCAGGTAAGGTGCAGTGCCCAATAAGATTGGGATTTGTTCTAATGAATGAGCTGTTATCAGTGCATGCAGAGATGTGATGTAACGTGTCAGTGTTGTGACCAGACCTTGGTTTGATCATACCAGTGAGTTCTTGAGGGTTCTTTTTTGCAACTCCTCCAACTCTTGCCTCTCTATATCAGAGAGGCGCTGTTCCTCAGCCAAGTAGGTCACTCATCTTTGCTATTCTTCCAGGTTTTATCTGTGCCAGTGGTTACGGGATGAGGAGCAAAGCATGCAAACTATTCAGTTCTTCCGAAATAGATGTACATCCAAGGTCCCTCTTCAAGATTTCGACTTTGCACCCTTGTCTCGAGATGCTATTTTTCGCATCTCTAGAGCCTTGGGTCAGCAGAGACCTCTTGCTCGAGGTTTTGACAAGATTCTTGAGAGGTTATTGGTAAGCTTGGAATTATTGCACAAATGGAAGCTGTTGGCAGTAGAGTTTTCAATCATGGAATTCTGTAGTGATGTTACCAATTTGAAGTTGTGTAGATGGGTCACCCTAATCTATGACCCAAATCTTCTGTCAGATGATTTAGCCTTGGATTTTCCCTTACTTTGTTACTGTTGTCAAGCAACCAACATTTCAATCACTGTTTTGTGATAGTTGTGGTACCAGTTCTAATGCATGTGCTCCTTAGCACTAGTGGTTCTTGAGCTCAAACCCATTTCTTTGCTTGCAGGTCAGCCTTACCGAAAATTCACCAACTCCTCGAGCAAAAGCTTTGAGAGCGGTATCCCCTTTGCTATCTCACTAGCTGTTGCAAGACATTTTAGGCAATATAAGTGTGTTTGATCTGTTGGAATCATCTGCTGCAAGCTCTTTACTAGGTCTTAACTCTGGAACTTCTTTTTTTTTGCAGTCTTAACTAAGGTGAATTGAGGACATATGTCTGGGTGTGGTTGCCTTGATACAAAGATATGACTAAATGTACTGCTTCAGTGATGATTGACTTGTGAACCTGTGGGTGATTGACCATGTGCTTTTCATATTTTTCTTATCCAGGTGAGTGCTGTTGTGGAGGCGGATCCTGGAGTCTTGGGTGATGAACGGGTACAAAGAGCAGTTGAAGGTCGATTTCTGGATTCAGCTATTTCTGTCAGAGAAGCTGCAATGGAGCTTGTTGGGCACCACATTGTTACCCGACCTGATTTTGCTGTGAAGGTACTGTTTTCACAAGACCTTTCCTTACCTAATGAACTGCATAAGTAGTAGGGTGGCAACAGTGAAAACGATGACTGTGTTTCAGTGAAATCCATCTCAAGGAGAAAAAGGCTGAGTAGAAATAAATTCAGGTTTCTCTTTAGACTGTTGCCATTATTCTAACTTGTTTTAACATCTTAATGGTAAGTAATTGCATGTTAGGGAACTTGTCAAAATTCAGCTGGTATCTTCTTTTTGTACTTCTTGATGTCTTCCGCATGAGATTAACTTCACAATTGTGGATTTGGTGATTGTAGTACTTTGAAAAGATTGCAGAGCGCATTATGGACACTGGTGTAAGTGTGCGCAAACGAGTTATCAAGATAATCCGGGATGTGTGTATGTCGAACTCTGGGTTTACCAAAGCTACAGATGGCTGTGTTCGTATCATATCACGGATCAATGATGAGGAATCAAGCATACAGGTGATTCTTGGCTGGGCAAATAGCTCCTTAACTTTTGCAGTTCCAGGGAACTTTGCTAACTCTTTGTGATATCTTGGTGTAGTGTGCTGATGTTTCCCCATATTGAACTGAGGTTGGTTCCATAGAGTGTGACATTGATAGGGCATCTTAGGTTGCAAACTTCCCAAGGAATGTCTTTGATCAAACCCTCTGATTGTGAAGCTTGCAAATATTGTATCCTGCAGGATCTTGTTGGTAAAACTTTTTTTGAGCTGTGGTTTGAAGAACCAGTAGGCCATCACACACAGTTTCTTGGAGATGGAAGTGCAGTACCCTTAGATATCACAGAGAAGGTGCAGCAGTTGGTTGATGTGCTGAGAAGGCTCCCAAGCCATCAACCTATGGTGACCATTATAAAGCGTAGTCTTGCCCTTGACTTCTGTCCTCAGAATACGAAGAATACCGCAACAAGCATGATGACCCAAGCTGCTGTTAGACATCGTTGTGAGTTGATGTGCAAGTGTCTACTGGAAAGTGTCTTGAAGGTATGTGGTATGTTGGACCTTTCCTGTGTTATCTCATGTACTTGTCATAATTGTAGAGAGGAAGCAGGATCCTAAAACCAAATGGCCTGTGTTTGACTGCCATGTCAAGAGGGTTTGTCCAGTCCTCAGTGCAGGGTGGGTAGCTTGCTCAGCATCTGAAGCTGACTGATGAGAAGACATTCCTAACATTGAGGCTTTTGGAGTTGAAGCAAGTTGTGGCTTCTGTGCAGGTAGAAGAGACTGCAGCAGATGATACCGAAATTTGTGCACTTCCATATATTGTTGCCTTGCATGCTTTTTGTACAGTTGATCCCACGCTGTGTGCTCCTCCATCCGATCCTGCTCGATTTGCAGTCACCCTTCAACCTTATCTTAAGACCCAGGTATGCATGCTGCAATGGTGGATGATCAAGATCAGGTTTGTTGTGCATATTGATGAGAAAAAATGGCTCCTGAGCTTTGCATCAGCATGATTTTGCAAGAGGACAAGTTTCCATCTTCTATGGTCAAGAAGGGTTAGAGAAGCTTTTGTTCAAGCATCAGGGATAGGTTCTGAGTAGTGCTTTTACTGGCTTTCTTGTGCTATACTCTGAATCTGGTTGATCCCCTCTATCCTCCATCTGGATTGTTTTTTTTCTTAAGTGCTTTGAACCTGTTGAAATGGTTGATCGAATTCAGGTGCTGAATAAAGTCTCTGTCGCTCATCAAGTCCTTTTAGTACTTTTGATTTCATAGCTTCAGTCCTTTGGTTAACTTCAAGCAGCAGGGAGACTGAGGCTTTGAGTTGGTATCCCTTGAACAGGTGGGTAGCCGGGATGCAGCACAATTGCTGCAGAGTATTGTTTTTGTTATTGATACTGTGCTTCCATTGCTACGAAGACCCCCTCAAAGCTTTGTAGAGGAGCTTGAGCGTGATTTGCGTCAATTAATCTCCACATGTTCTTTCCTAGCAGTTGTGCACGCCTGTATTAAGTACTTCTTTGAAGCCTTAAAACCCTCTAAATATTTTGCCACATCCAGATTCTGTATCATTCATGGATGTAATGCAGATTTATGTCCTGATGGCAGAGTTTTTTTTTACTGCTTTGCATTTGTTGTGAGGTAAGAAGATAGTGCTAATTTGGTGTCTCCTAAAAAGATGTTAATTAAATCTTAGATATTCAGGCAGAATGTCTCTTAATGGTTTTTGTTTGTCCAGGAGTCTCTGTTCATTGAGCAAGATAGCTCTTAAAGGAGTCACATCTTCTGAATTACTTGTCCGACGATTTTTCAAGATTCTTGATAGCAGCCGCACAAAAGAATTAGTGGCAACTGAGAAAGCTGTAAGGTTTCTAATGGCCTGATCTTCATCGATTTGCAGTGTTGCCATTAAAGTAGAGCTCTTCCATTGCAGACTATGATGATTAGATAAAGAATCTGTGGCTGCTAGAGTTGGTGGATGCCACTCATTTGTTGTTTTGTTTCTTTGTCAAAGGAAGGTCATGCTAGGGATGTAAATGACTTTCCCAATTTGTGTTGGGTGCTGAAACACATTTTGCACATGTTTAATTTGTTGTTGAAGAACCATTTGATACTTCATCATGGTTTTCTGCAAAATCAATCTGGTGATTCATTGTGGGCTTGCTTCATACTCCAGAATGTTTTGCGAGGTCTGTTCTGCCTTGGTTTATTGGGCCGGTATGGTGCGGAGTTGATAGATGCCATTGGAGATCCAGAAATCAACATGGAGCAGCTGCTTGAGCTTTGCAAATTCTATTTGGGATGTGAGGACTTCGATATACAAGTACGGGCTTTACAGGTGTGTTCTTGGGAGTCTGCCTTTTCTGCCTGCATAGAGATGCATTTTCACTGTGAGCATGGATAGCTTATCTTTTTCTACTTTTCCTCTGGTCTAATATCACACTGCATTAGTACTGAATGTCTGCAACTTGCCATCCCCATGGTTTAGTGGCAAAATTGTTTGAGCTTTTGTTTGTGTTGCCTTTTCTTTATGGTAAAGAGTTATATTTTTTATGGTGGGGTCTAGCCTTTTTCATGTTGGCTGACTGGTTGCTGTTATGTTGTCAGATTGTAAATATCCATACCTTATTATTGAGTGATCTATCAATTCTTTTCAGGTTGATTTAAATCACAAGTATTAAGAATTTCTCAGTACTTATGAAGATATTTTATTTGTGTTTGTAACGATCACTAATCCTGGTCATTGAGGTCAATTGGAGTTGATGAAGATAAGCAAGTCATGGTGACCTGTCCTGCTTGAATCTCCTCAGGCTCTAGGTTTTATTTTCATTGCGAGGCCTGACTTCATGATGTTAAAGAACATGGACAAGGTTCTGCATACCACACTTGCATCCCCAGCTGATCCTCGTCTCAAGGTACTCACATTGGTCCTCTGAACACTTTTGCATTGGAAAATAGACTGAGATGGCCCCTATCAAGCCATTGCATAAGCATGTCTGGAAGATGACACTTTGCTCCTGGCAACCTCAACAGATCCAAATGCTGCAGAATTTCAGTGACTACCTCCTTGATGTTGAGGAAAAAATGGTTGTGACGGAAGGCAAGGATGATAAAGCCAATGGGGAGAAGCATGAGACAGGCAACACAGTTCCAGTGGCTGCAGGAGCTGGAGATAGTAATATTTGTGGTGGCATTATCCAGTTGCATTGGGACCAAATTCTGGAGAGATGTTTAGACTTGAAAGAGCTAGTGCGGCAAGCTGCCCTCAAGGTTATCTCTTTCCCATGTTTGTGAATTCCTCAGCATCCATGCATATTTTGTCAGAGCCTTCAGTCTGCCCAGGGTCTTAGTGCAAATTTGGATATTTGCATAGCTATATTGCGGTGATCCTTGGATATCCTGTCTGAGATATGTTGGAACCAGAGAGCACCCCGGTTTCAAGGTCATAAGTTCTATCTTTGGTACAGTATGAATTCAAGTGAGCACTAGAGAATGTATTTGGAGAACAGGTGTAGTGTGCAGTGTTCTGAATGCATGATACAGAATTTTTTTCCAAAGGGCCTCAAACAGAGATGCAAGAAGCTGGTCTGTTTGCATGTGTTGCTGTTACAGTAGTCTATTCCATTGCTGAAAACTGGCATTATTTTCCAAGGTTGTTTCAACTTTGACCTAGGATCCTCATTTTAATTTGTTACCAGCTTGAAAACTGTTTTGTTGCTTCAATTTTGTGGATGCAGGTTGTGGAGATTGTTTTGCGGCAGGGGTTGACCCATCCTATTACATGTGTTCCCCAGCTTATAGCAATGGAAGTTGACCAGCTGGAGTTCAACTCAAAGCTTGCGCATCGGTTGTTGATGCAGATGAATGAGAAGTACATGATCTCAGATACCTTGTTTGTGTATTTGCTCCTATCTTCTGTTCTATGCCTTGATTTAGAGGTTGAAAGCAAGAGCTTTGTGGAAAAGAAATCTTCACATGTTGCGTCCCTTGGGTCATTTCTTCTGCACAAAATTTCGGGAGGTTAACAGAAGCATCGAGGATCTCTTCATATGGCCACTATCATCACTCAAGGGGTGAACTTGTACCTAATTGTTTTCTTGCAATTTTTGATGACTGCAGGTATCCTTCATTTTTTGAGAACCGGTTAGGTGATGGGCTGCATCTTTCATTCATATTCATTCAATCAGGGGCAGCAAACTCTGTTCAAGGAGCCAGTCCTGCAAATCCCATTGCCAGTAAACCTACAGAACATAAGAGCCCTGCTGCTTTTGCTAAGGCAGGAATATCCCGTATTTACAAACTCATCCGAGGCAGCCGGAATTCTCGAAGCAAGTTTATGTCCTCAATTATTCGCAAGTTTGATTTTGGGCAATCTGGCATACAGGCTATTTCTTTCCTACTGTGAGTATCTATGTGCAGATGCCTTTGTTGGATGGTTATTGTTATCTTAGATGTGATATTGTCTGCAGGCCTGTGTGGAAGTATGTTGTGCAGTGTCCTTGAAGGCTACAAGCGGAGGAGATTTGAAAGCAAAGATGACAAACATGCTTGCAAATCTTAACATTGTTGGAACTGATAACCGTCTGTCTGTTGACATGTGTTTCAGATACTGTGCAGAGGTACTTGCAGCACTTCCCTTTGGTCTACCAGATGAACCTCTATATGTTGTCTATACCATCAACAGAGTTCTGCAAGTTCGTGGAGGAGAATTGGAAGCCAACATGAAAGCATCCATCAACGATGGAGCCCTGGGTGTTGTAGCCAAGCATGTCCAGGAAATCATGGCAGCTGAGAAGGAGCGAGAAGGGGATGCAGCTTATGATCTTAATGCCACTGCTCAAGAGCCAGAATCAAATTTTAACATGGAAATGGTGGAAGACACTCAAGGGATTCCTGATGATGTACTAGACAAATTAAGAGTACGGCTTCACTTGTTTTTGTCAGGTTTTTTTTTCCATATGTGCATGATTCACCTGGTCCTTATTCTCAAGGTTTTTTATTTCAGTTATATGCTGCTGTTTAAATCTTTGTCAGATTAATGAACTTTGCAGATGTGTATACTAATGTCCACCGTGTATCTCTTATGGGTTTTCCAATCCTACTGTTCTGTTCTTACTGTCTATTCATGTTTTCACTAGGGTCTGCTGATCTCCTTAGGGAGCTGGACATTACATGTTGGTTGATTGAAGGAATGCTCATCACAAAGAGGAGCATGAGGTATTAAGTGTTTCGATGCTGGTCACCACAGGGTTATTGCAGTGCAGCTATGTCATTAGCTTTGCTGCTTCGTTTGAAACGGCACTTGAAGATTGTTTACAACCTGAATGATGCACGTTGTCAGGTGATTGCTGGGTACCTCACTGGTAAAAGTTAGAGATTGTAATGACAATTGCCTTACATGGACATGCAGCCTTGTTCACTCTAGCCTAGGACTTTTACTGTATGGTGGCTAGTAGATATACATGGTGGCAAGAAATGGTTGGTGGAAATTTTTTTTTCCTCAAGTAGCACTTTGTTGCTCTATGATCACATTGAGGAGTAGCTTCCTTAGTGGAAATATTTTGAACTGTGGTCCTTGGTACAGGCTTTTCAACCAAATGAAGCAATCAAGCCTGGGGACATGCTCACAAAGAGGGAAACTAAGGAATTTAGCACCAAGGAGTTGCCTATTGAGACCCCAATAACAGTCCGGCAGATGCTACAACAATATCAGGTAACAATTTGTTCTCTGTTACTCTTTACCATTATATGCTTACTGTAATGGATTCAGCAAGGCAGGCATACAAGGCAAAGATTGTCAATTGAGGTGAGGTTTATGAAGTTAGTTGAGTCACCTCTACCAACTGAATGGAGTTTTAGAAGTAACTTCTGTTAATGTGTGGTATGTTTGCAGGCATTTAAACGTCTACTAAAAGAAGATAGTGTGGACTATGCAACCTATACTGCAAACATCCCTACAAAGAAACGAGCAGGTCGTGCACAGACTGCTCATGGAGACACCACTGCTGATGCAACCCATGCCAATGCACACACTCCCATCCGAAGTATGCCAAGACGAAAGTCTGTGACTATGGTGGACTATGAAGGTGATTCATGTGAGGATGAGAGTGATGAGGACTGGGGAGATAAAGCAAGAAGGAAGAGTGCACCAGGTGCAGGAGGGTTTGCACGAGGTCGTGGAAGTAAAAAACAATCCTTGTAACATAGTCATCAGAAGACAAAGGTAACACCCCAATTTCTTTTCCAAACACAATAAATGAGCAACTGAAACTATTTTGCAGTGATTGCAAGCCAAATTTTGACTTGTGCAGTGGTGACTGTAAATGTATGCTATTCGCCAAAAAATTCTTGAGAGATACAGAACAGAACTTGATAGATTCATGTGGGGGACGGGAGCAGAGAGATCTGACCATTGAGATACAACAGCTTTATGAAACACCTTGTTTCCACCAGGTCAACTTTCCGGCATGATTGGTACTCTGTTGCTATTTCTGGCTTTTGTATCTCTGGTACAGATCTCCTGTCAAACAAGTTATGTCATACTTCCGTCAGTTGTACCACGTCCTCTATCTAGGCTTGTGTTTGCATTCATCTTTAGTGCTAGCGAACATCATGACCGTGTCTTCTCAAAAACAGAAGTCAGGCTGCAGATGTTGTATAATGATTTGCCAAAGATTTTGAGCAAATTATTATATGCTTATATACACCCACCATTGGCAGCTGATGAAGTCAGTGGATTGGCATTGCAGCTTGTTACTGCTAATTTTGTGATGAAGATGATGGTCTGACACTTTGTGAGTGACTCATAAGGTTATGACTGCACTCATTGTCATATTAACTTCAAATTGTTGTTCTGCAGATTTCTCTACAATTTCATAGATATTTTGGTTCCAACATCTTGCACTAGAGCCCACAAGTCATGCTTGGAGCTGATTCTTGTTCTAGTACTACTTTGCACCTCATACATTCATTTCATTGCATATTCAGGTTTAGAGATTACATTCATGCACAACCGATTTAACAGGGCTTCCAGACACACTTTACAATTCAGAATTTGCTACTGCAACACTGCCACATGCTGAAACTGCAACCTTGAATGGATGTGGACCCTTTGTTTGAGGTACTGAAATCCAAACCCATTTTCTCATACTTGCTCTGATCCAAGGTATAGTTATTTTCTAGATCACCACTTATAAAGGACATGTGAGCATTCAAATCATGAATTGAGGAGTCCTGTGGCATGCCTTTATGTTGTTTGTTTATCAGTGCATAGTGGATGTACTTATTTGTCTCCATTGTTCCATTCTGTTCCTCTCATCTTCTGGCCATTTCTGCCTTCCAATGCCTTCCTTGGTTGCCAATCCAGCCATTGGCAGCTGTGTAATCTACCCTGTTGTTGTGGGAAGAAAATATCATTTTCAATATAGGTTCCATCAGATAGAGCTGTAAAGTTCATTTTAGGTGATCATAGAATGCAGTCAACATGATCAGAATTTGTCCTATGAAACTTGTCATCTCTGACAAGCATGGGATTGTCACAAGTCAATCCATGGGTTCTGATGGTTTTGTAGATCTAAGGTCAAGTTGTATTCAGCAAGCCATGAACTTCTCTGTCTCCTGAAGACCAAGGTTTTCTTCAAGAAATTCCTCCCTCAGAAGCTTTGATCTGTTTTGCTGTGTATGCTTCTCCTTTATTGGAGCCTCTGCTTTTAGGTTTTCAAATTTGATTAAAGTAAGTGTTTGTAGAAACTTGTTTCAGCTTGGTTTTCTGTTACTTGGTGTGATATCTTGTTCTTTATTAGGTCTACAATTCAGTTCTTTTTGTAATCAATGCATACCCAGTAGTAAGTTGTAGTCATGTAATTTTGGTTTTTGGTCCTGCTTCTATTTGTTAAGTCTTTCTGTATAGACACTTAACTGTCTTCTCACTTACCTTTAGATGAGCCAACAGAAACACATTACACTACACTTGTTGTTAAGAGCTGATGAATTCCATGGCTTAATGGCTGGCTGATGTTAAGTTAGGGTTTGTTGAATCATCTTGCAACTGCTGCTAACCATACTTTTTGTAAGACTGCCCTTGCACAGATTGGAACTGGGCCTTTTCTCCTTGTTTCACCAGTGGTGCTTCAAGGATATGTTCAGGGTGCAGGAGGCCTCCAACCAATATCTTGTATGTCAGGCTCTTGTTAGGCTTGGATGCTTAGCTTTGCTTTGCTTATACAGGGGGCAAGCTGAAATATGAAGCTTAGTCTCACAAGCTTGCTGCAGATTGAATGAGAGGATGTCAATAACATTCTGTAATTCACCTATCTCTTGATTGCTAACAGGCAATTGTGACTGAGTCTTCCTGTTGGTTCCAGAAATGACACAAACTCAGGATGCAGATTTCAGTATTATTGTTTGCCCTGAGTTTAGACTTGATATTATTATGTACTCACTGACACCCACTGTCAGGAGCTGATGAAGTCATTGGGAAAGTAATGGCAGCTAGTCACTGTCACTGCCACCGCCATTCATGATGGAGGCAATGGTCTGATACTGTTGTAAGGGTATGATGCACTCATTTGTTGTGTTTGTTTTGGTTTGCCAGAACTGATACATGGGTCTCATCTTCAAAGTGTTTTTTTCTGGAGTTTCCTCTACAATCTCAATGGTACTCTTCTTCTTGTTTCCCTCTTGTTTCCTTTCTGTTATGCGTCCGATTGCCATAATATTTGAATTGGTTTCTGAATAAGCTCATTCATTCATTACTATAGATGTAGGTGTGGAGTTTATACTAGTGGTTTACATTCTTCATCCTGTGAAATAATGTCAAGGCTTTTACTCAATCTGGTTGGAAAAAATCTTAGTGGTCTGTCTTCATTTCAAATCCCTTTTGCATTTTGTAGAGAAGTCAGCCAATTGCAGCTGCCGAACTTTGATATATAATACTTATCTACACATATATTATCACTATTGTTTACTGTGAGTTGCAGATGATAGTTGCATTTCATGTGATGTCTGGAGCACTTTGAATTATCCAATCAATATGTTTGGCAGTGAGGCATTTAGATCTGTTATTTAGTTTTTTACTGTTTGGGGACTTCCTTCATGAATTGAAGTTTCAGACAGCTTCTACCAAGAACTAGTCATGCTCGTGCAGATAGTGTCTGTTTTCATTTCTTCTTTTCTCCTCTGTTCAGAAGATCCAAGGGGATTCTATATTCAAGAGGCGCCGAACTTAGAACCCTAAATTGCATTAAAGAGATGGGTTTCAAATTATGACCAAGCAGGGGAAGATATTGAAGAAACAAACCTGGAATCATTGTGGGACAGAAAGGCATTTGGAAAATCATTGTGAATCCAAATCCTTCTTCTGAGGATGGTGTGGAATTATTTGGCTATGAAGCGTTCTGGCATGGATGAACGTGTGTTAGTTTTCACACTTTCAGGATTTTTTCAAAACAAGAAGAAAGTGTGAAAGCTTTTAGTTAGTTGCATTTTCATAATGCTCTTCCTAGACTTAAAATGGCAATTTAAACTAGTCTATGAAAGAAAAGCTTCCTTGGCTTCCTCTTCAAAGCTTATTTTAGATCAAAATAGAGGTTTTTTTTCTTTTAAATTTTCTTTTTATTAAAGTAACATTTAAAGTCTTTGCCTTAGGAATTTTCAAAATGATCATTTCAAATGTTGCTTAATCCTAAGTGGGGAGTTAAAAAAAAATTAAAATCTTTGCTTCCTCTTCTAAATTTTTTGCTTCAAAGTTCTTTCTTGGGTTTTTATTTTCTTCTTTCTTTTATGGTTTTTCATTTCTTGTTGTTCCCTTTATTTATTTATGGATTTCTATTTCTCAGTGTTCCTTTTTTCTTTTCTTTTTTTTTTTGCTTTTTTGTGGTTTTCCATTTTTTGTTGTTCCTCTTTTTCTTTTCTTTTTATGGTTTTCCATTTCTCGTTTTTCCCCTTTTTGTGTGAATTCGAGTTTAAACAATTAGGGTACAATGTACTCATGAATTACATTATTAAAGTTGTAAGATACCTTGTTAATTATCATAAATTTCGTTGCCAAATCATGAATATGATTTTTTATTGTTAAATTCTAATCAAACATATAATCAAAATTAGTTAAAGTCAAAGAAGTTTATTAAAAAGGTCTAAGTTAGCCAAATTCTTTTGTCCCATATTAAAGATAACATTGTATGTTTGTTATTTTTCTTGTAATTAGCACGAACATTGTGTTTGATTTAAGCTTTCAATTTTTGTTGATATTTTTTGCAAGCTCAAATTTTTTCAAATGTCTATTTGTTAAGTCCCATTTTTCTACTACTTCATTTGGTGGTTGTCAAATTCATTTTCATAAATTTTCTTTTCTTTCTTTCACAATGTTTGTTGCTTTTGTGAAAAAAATTTGATAGTTGTTATGGTGAAATGATTTGGATTGTAGAGTTAAAATATTGCATTTGAAGCAATGGTTCTTAATAGGAATGACACTTGTAATCAAATTGTAAATAGAAGTATGGAAGATCTAAGGTAAGCATATTGCATGCTAATTTGTTGAACATGGCAACTTTGACCATAATCATTCTCGAAGTTAAATCATTTAATATAGATATTTATGAACAATATTTGTAATAGCATATTTGTTAAGGTCAAAGATTTCAACATTGACTCAAAATCGAAAATGGAATTTCAAAAATGTGACATGCATGTTATTTTAATTGAATCAATGACCATTTTGTTACTAATCATTGTTTTTGAGCATGAATTTGTTCTCATATTTTGTCACGTGAATTCCATTAGAAAATTTAGAATTTTTTTTTCAAAGTTGGATTTTTGCAATTATTTTTATCATCATTGTTGGTGTAAGCGAAGGACTTATAATTCTCACAAAGGATGTTGATGAGGCTACTTGATCTTGTCTTTTTAAATTGCACAACTATCAATTACTCAATCCACATTAAGAAAGTTAAATTTACTTCTTCTCCTATTCTTCAAAAACATTTTAATTTTTTCTTCAAATTCAAAAGAAGAAAAAATCAATGATGCCAAATGTTCATTTGTAATTCATTTATATTAAAAAGTAATGAATTTTTTTTTTGTTATTATTATTATATTGTTATTAATGGGTGGCCACCTAATTGGGCTTGACGAATGTAATCAAATGCGCATTGGATTATGCCCTAAGGATGCAACTTCTAGTTGAATCTTTAAGGTAGGGAAAAAATATATATATTTTTAAATTATAAATTAGGTGTTCACTCAATTACAATTTAAGGACGCATTCAAAGTTTTCTCACAAATGTAAAGGGAAATTGATGCATTTAAAAATATAAAATGTTGAGTTTATTAAATTTTTACCTTACATTTGATCCCCATTTTATTTTGAACTTAAAAATACAAATTCTTTTAAATGAACGACATTAGAACACTATACATATTTATGTGAAGGTATAGTGTGATAAAAGTTTCATTGTTCATAGTAAGATCTTGATAGACTCTTTGGCATATGAAGGTTGTTCATATGTCCTTCCTTGCTAACCATGTTTGCATATAATTAACTCAAGTCCTACTTGAATGTTTGTTTTTTTAAAAAAAAATTATAAGGACTTTATAAAATAAAAGATCAATTGAGATTTAATGTTTTGCAAATCTTTTTAACATGTGGAATGTGAAGCCAATTGAGTGTGTAATATCCTACATTCAAATTGAAAGTAAATTTATTAAAATTAAAAATGTGAAAAAAACAAAAGGGTGTCAAAGCCTAATGGGTTAAAAATTGAGCACTTTGAAGTTCCATATCTCACAAATGTATTAAAAAAATATGTGAATGGAAGCAGGCAATGATAGAGTTTCCTAAATTTATATTTTTCAAAATATGCATTAGAGAAGATTTATATGATTTTTATTTTTTAAAAATTCAAAAGAAATTATTTCATTATTTCATTACAAAATATTAAAATTAAAAATTTAAATAATCATAATGCACAACATTATTATGTTTCCAAAAATATTTATTCATTTGAAAACTATGCATAAAGATTGGTAGGAATTGTTTTCCAATATGCAATTATTTTTTACATTTTTATAATGGTTTTATAATATATATAATATATTCAATGACTATGAAAATGTGCACATCAAAATCACAAAATCATCACCCACATTAAGTAGGGTTTAAAAAATCAAAACATGATTTTATTTTATTTTTCATTTTCAATTTTTTTTGTATTGAACAATTGATGGTTTTTTTCCCATAAAATTTCAAAATTATTGGAACCTACGTTAAAAAACTCCCTAAACATACTTTAAATTTTTTTTCAAAAATTGATTAATATTAACAAACATAATGGCACAAATTATAT
>Ga0116229_10004500_pt1 | contig 22839 bp, 25 predicted proteins | sample S1TSphgellanicum_3_FD_87313 | JGI IMG/M metagenome (GOLD analysis project Ga0116229, IMG submission 87313) | Host-associated microbial communities from peat moss isolated from Minnesota, USA - S1T2_Fc - Sphagnum magellanicum MG | ecosystem: Host-associated > Plants > Peat moss > Unclassified...
AGAACAAACGATTATGAAAATGATCAAAACTAGTTGGTTGTGTGTAATAAAAATAATGTGGTTACAAAACTCCATATATCTTGTGCTACATTGGGCCTAACATCAAAAGTTTCATGTTCTTGAAATTATTGTAATTCTTCAAATGATTTTCATTGTCCCAATCTTGTGAATTAAAAAAAATAGTTTCATGGTACCAAGAATTATTTTTTTGGGAAGGTCCCAAATAGGTTTTTGAGAAGACTCTAATTTTGATGTTGCATAAATCTTTTTCAATAAGCTCCTTCCAACTTGTTTCGATATCAAATATCCTCTAACTTCCAATGTTGGGATTTTTATAATTGTTTTTAATTTTTTTGGTTTACCATTGTGGAACATAATCACATGCTCCAATTCCATTTTTGCTAATTGCATTCTTTCTTGGCTTTGTGAAGGTCCACCTTGTGCATTTTCCTACAAAACTTCTTAAATAGTTTCTTTTTCATGCTCCTATATAACATTTTTGGCGTATCATTGCAATAAACCAGTTATCAAAAGAAATAAAAACATATTTTATTTTCATTATTTTGAGGTTTTAATATGAATCTTATTGACAAACAAAACAACAAAAATATAATCATTTTTCAAAGAAAGATCATTTTTTTGGTGGAAACAAATAATTCTAACAAAAACTTTCAAAATAAAAGTTAAACCAAAAATTATGGTTTTGTATTTGTGGTTTGGTCACCAAATGTTAAGGCCACCAGACAATATTTTAGGCTTGAAAACAAAGAAAATATGAACATAAAGTGAATTACATTTCTTCAATTTCAGTAGTGACAAAATGATCATTATCATTAGAAATAAATGCGTAAATCATAATACAAATAAATAAAATTGAAGTCTTGTATAAATTTAACTTAATGAATAAATGCGAAAGTTGAACATAGATCTCCTTAAGACTACAAAGCAAATAAAACTTTGAAATGAATTTTTTTATACTAGAAACAATGATTTAAAAAGAAATAAAAACTTGCATAACAACCAATTCATGTTCCAAGCAACAATTTCTACCAAACCTTCCCCAAGCCTGATATTAAGTATTTGAAAGTCTATCCAAAAATGGTGGTTACATCCAAAATAGTAAATCTCCTAAAAGTCTTTTAAATTGCTACAAGTAAACCTTATTTATAGTTCAAAAATCCTAAGATGTAGTTCACCTCCAATCACTAAAAAGTTTTGTACTAAAAATGAGTAAGAAATTTTGGTAGTAAAAAATTGGTAATTATTTTTGGTAGTCCTTTTTCAACAACAAATTTTAATAGTTGAAAAGATAGTATAAGGTTTTTTACATAAAATCATAAAAGTGTTTTCTAACCTTTAGTAATAGTCATCACAACTTCGACAATAGTTATGAGTATCTTTGTAAAGAGAAAAACACCAATATTTTGCATCTAATTTTTTTCATTAGGTGATGTTTGTCAAACTTCCTATTCCTTTATGCATTTCGTATAAAATTCTTTGAATATTTTATGGCTATAAACCTCTCCTAAAAATTGGATCTTGCCCTATTCAATAGAGTTATCTTTTGACCAAGATAAAGAAGAAGGCCTTCAAAATTGTCTTTTGCTTTGTTCAATAATAAATTGTGTAGCAAAAGGTTGTCATATACTACTTGCAACCAAATTAGTTATAGAATGAGAAATGTTATATAAGTGGTTTGGTCTAGCATTGTCGAGTCTTTGGTAGAGTTCAATAATAAGAAATGGACATCAATTATTAAATAAAATTGTTCAGGTTTGTGAATTATTGAAATTTGTACTATAAAAACAATAACAACGAACAAACAAATTGTCATGAAGGTTGTATCTTGCAAATCAAATATACCAATGCCATGTGATCCACATAAAATATGTTTTTTTTGCCTAATAAATAATGTAAAATTTTGTAAAGTGTATGCCATCATTAAAAGCTTGTGTTTAGTAATGGTGTAGTTTTGACACATGCATTACAATACATTTTGGGTTTTGTGATTTCCATTTGCAACTAAGTATTAATTGCAAAGGACATTGTTAAACTCATGTTATATCATTCACCTAGTTGCAAGGGATAATGACATGACATTTAGTTATAAAGAAAAATAATATTGTTAACTAATTAAAAAAATTGTGATAATATTGAATATCCATTTTCTCAATTTCCATGTTGTGATGTGTAAAATGTAAAGTGATGTGGATGGCATGTCAACTTAGTCATTTTACTTGACTAGGTGTTAAAAATGGTGTTTTCTTGTAAAAATGAAGTGTCAACAAATTATTCACACATGTTCAATTATGAGTTGCACATGACTTAGAATGGATTGAATGTAAAATTCACTTCTCAACTTTTTATTAGATGTTAAGGGCTAATAAGTATGTAGATGTTTGGGTCAAATTATTACACCAAAACATACGTATATGGTTACATGTCAAAACCTAGGTTAACTAAATCAACCTATGTTAATTAGGCTGCCTACTTTACTTAACTTACACTAGGGGTAGATAAGTAGTAAAAGTAAGGATTTGAATCTCTTGCCTTCACATTGAGGAGCAAAGTCCTTACCATTGCACCAATTTTTTGTGTAACATAAAATGTAATCATAATTTAGTAATTAAAAAAAAAACCCTAGATAAGTGACCTATTCAACATACTTTAGGTTACTTAGGCTATTTAAGTCGAACTTGCCTAAATGTTATATAGGCTACACAAGTGTTTACTTAAAAGACAAGCCTATTTATAGGTGACCTAGGTTGCATGGGCTAGGCTATTGTGAGCCTCATCAACATCACTTTTACCTTCACAAGTTTGAATTTAATTGATGTTACACATAAATAACTTTTATGAATGGTTATAAACATCATTTAACAATAATCAAATGTTAAAGCCAATCCTAACATTTCAGAGCTTTGATGGTAGTTTTAATTGCTTTCATGTTGATTACTCAATATTAAAAGTTGGCCATATTTATTTGTAGAATAAAGTGTATAATTTTTTTCCTTTGGATTTCGATGCACAATATTCCATGACAGAGTTGGTGAAGGAACTTATCATAAAACCACAACAAAATCAAAGGAAGAACACAAGAGGAGGTTTTGTTGCAACAATTTTGGATACAATTGATTTTCATCGAAAGCCCAATTCCTAAATATATATTGTGCAACCTAAAAACACATATTAGACAAATTTTTATTAAAACCTCTTATAAATTATTTCCAATTTAGTAATAGGACTTATTAATTTAATTAAACTTTCAAATTTCATGTTTAGTATGGTTTTTTTCTTTTTATTTATCTTATACATTCAAGAATTATTAAAATATGTTGGATGGTATTGGCGATGTATTACACATATTGTTTACGCAATAAATGATTCACATGGTTTTCCAACCAATGATAGTGTTAATGACAAGAAAAAAAAAAAACTTGAAAAAAATAATAATACATAACAAATTTGATAATGAATTAGAACTAGATGAATTTATTGTCTGGATAAGGCATGATATAAGTTAAGCATGGAATGAACAAATAATATAAGATTAACAATGTAAAATTGAAAGGTGGTGCCCTTTCAAATCTCTTCTTATATTATCTAATGGAACTTTATAAAAAGTTTTACCAACTAAACTTTTTATTACATAACCTTTTAAAAACTTGCACTAATCACATCTTCTCGAAACTTTCATTAATTTTACATATTTCAAAAACTTAAAGCATATTCTTCAAGGACCTTTTTAGAATTAAAAAAAACTTAAACATATCTTTTAATTTATTTTTGAAAAATAAAAAACCCCCAAACATATTCTTCAAAGACCTTTTTGAAAAAATTCAAAATTTTTTCAAATATAATCTTCAAGGATGTTTTTGAAAATTTTCAAAACCTCCAAACATATCCTTCAAGGACTTTTTTGAAAATTAAAAAAACTTTCCAACATATTTTTCATGGATATTTCTAAAAACTTTTAGAAATATTTGAAACATATTTTTCAAAGATCTTTTTGAAAATTTCTAAAAATTTTAATAATTTTTTTATTGTTTATGACAGATAGTGACCATGCCAAGAAGTAAAAGACCGTGAGGTAATTGATATTTAATAGTTAGTAAAATGCCTTTTGAATAAAATTTTAGTATCGTTGATAATGAGAGATTTGAATTTCAACAATATTATCACCAAAAATCACATTAACATAGTACATTGGTGAATAACTAGAATGCATTTTAACACATCATCATTGGTTCGAGGTTAATGTTAACGTTTAGAAAGTTGTGTTAGCAATAATTGAATTTTAAGTTGTTGTAGAGAGGGCGACTTCCTTGGGCTTTGGTTCTCAATGACTTGAAAAACATGTCTTGGTTTTAAACTTAGAATATCAAGTTCCTACCAAGTCTTTAATATTTATATTATTTGTTTGGATTTGTTTGGAAATCATTGTGGTAGTATTTTAGGATTTTTCACATTATTGTTGCATAATTTTTTAAAATTCATATTGGACATCACAAAGAAAGATTCATTTATTTGAAGCTAACACATGAAAAAAATTTCAAGAATGAAAAAAATACAATAAAATAATGAAATGGTCAATCTTAAAATGGACTCTATAATTCATTTACGATTCATAGTCACAACTACAAAAAATAATGAATATGAATTTTTTATCTCACAATGTTCATATGTTTATATAATTTCATTTATGAATTCATACCACCATATTTTAAACCTTTTTTAAAAACACATTTATTAAATATTGATTTTGAAAAAAAATCCATTAATATCAAAATGGACTTTGTCATAAGAATATTCTTATGCCATTATAAATATTCAGATCGACTTTGCCATTACAATATTCATATGGCAAAGTTCATTTTGATATATTTCAATTGATGTTTTTCAAAAATCAATATTTTATATAAATGTGTGTTTAAAAAGGTTTAAAATATGGTGGTATGAATGCAATATTCATGTTGGAAAGTTGATTTTGATATTTCAAATTGATATTTTTCAAGATTAATATTTTTTGTAAACGTGTTTAAAAAGGTTTAATGCATGGTGACATGAATTATGGTATTTCTTTTTCTACTTTCATATCTAGTCTGTAGCCATATCTGGCTAAATCTTCTTATGGATGATTGCCACTTCAGCTACATCACAAAATTGAAAAAAGAATGTAGAAAAATTGTGGTATTATTATTTTTTTTTCCTACTTTCATATATAGTCTGTAGCCAAATCTGGCTAAATCTTCTTATGGATGATTGCCACTTCAGCTACATCACAAAATTGAAAAAATAAGGTAGAAAAAATTGTGGTATTTTTTTTTTTCTACTTTCATATCTAGTCTGTAGCCATATCTGGCTAAATCTTCTTATGGATGATTGCCACTTCAGCTACATCACAAAATTGCAAAAAAGAATGTAGAAAAATTGTGGTATTTTTTTTTTTTCTACTTTCATATCTAGTGTAGCCAAATCTGGCTAAACCATCTTATGGATGATTGCCACTTCAGCTACATCACAAAATTGGAAAAATAATGTAGAAAAATTGTGGTATATATATTTTTTCTACTTTCATTTATATTCTGTTGCCAAATCTGGCTAAATCTTCTTATGGATGATTGCCACTTCAGCTACATCACAAAATTGCAAAAAAGAATGTAGAAAAATTGTGGTATTTTTTTTTTCCTACTTTCATATCTAGTGTAGCCAAATCTGGCTAAATCTTCTTATGGATGATTGCCACTTCAGCTACATCACAAAATTGAAAAAATAATGTAGAAAAATTGTGGTATTTTTTTTTTTCCTACTTTCATTTATATTCTGTTGCCAAATCTGGCTAAATCTTCTTATGGATGATTTCCACTTCAGCTACATCACAAAATTGCAAAAAAGAATGTAGAAAAACTGTGGTATTTTTTTTCTACTTTCATATCTAGTGTAGCCAAATCTGGCTAAATCTTCTTATGGATGATCGCCACTGAATGCCATAGCCAGCAAGCAAGCAAGCAAGCAAGCAAACCCTAAAGGGACTCATCAGCAAACTTATCCATCTGCCCTAACAAAGGGTCAGTCTCTTGTCTGTGTGTGCGCGCTCGCGAGTGTTGTCGTTTGCGTGAGTGCTGTCACTTGTGGTGTGCTCGGACTTGGTGGTGGTGTTGTAGGCGGGGGCGGGGAGCGGAGGGGGCTTGTGAAGAAATTCACCATGGTTGTGGCTATGAGGCCATCCGTTTGTACTGCAAGTTCTTCTTCTGCTTCTCTTTCTTCTTGTTCTTGTTCTTCAACGTTGCCTCACATGTCTAAATCCACAATTCTGCCTGCCAAAATATGGACTTGCGCTGCGTCTGGAGTCCGACGGGATTCGTGCGGAATTTTTTTTCGTAGAAAGAGAGGTGAAGATGTAGAGCTGAAGAGGATTAGAATTGCCAAATGTGAGAATCTGCTTTCTAGTGGTGTATCTTTCAGTAGGTTGGAGGGTTCCTCCGTGGCGATGAGCAGATCATTGCGAGTGACGTTCGGTGGTTCTTCTTCTTTTTCTTTTTCTTCTTCGTTCTTCTGCGATTCAAGTTCGCTTCTGAAAGGTTGCACACAAGTCGCTGGTGCTGCGGACCCGAGCGAACGGACGAGACATTTCCATAGTGTGAGAATGCAAGCGGGACGCAACGAAGGTGTGAATGCGGCGGAACGCGTGATCGCTGCCATCGGATACTTCCTTCCTTTCTTCGACGGGATACAATACGGGCGCTATTTCTTCTTGCAATACCCGGCGGCAGAGAGGCTGTTGCAGCCACTGTTCCCACTCTTGCAGGCATATAAGAGCTTCCCTTACTCTAACTTCATAGCATTTTTCGCATTGTATTTGGCGATAGTCAGGAATCCCAGGTTCAGCCGTTACGTAAGGTTCAACACCATGCAGGCGGTGGTACTAGATGTCCTCCTCATCTTTCCGAGCCTCGTGGAGCGCACATTCACACCCCGTGGAGGTATAGGATTCGAGCTCCTAGTCATCTTTTATAATACTGTCTTCCTTTTCCTGCTAGCTTGCTTCTTATTTGGAGTGTTTTCTTGTCTGCTCGGGAAGACGCCCCGACTGCCAATTGTGGCCGATGCAGCTGATGTTCAAGTTTGATTGACAAATCAAAAAAATCACTTCTTCTTTTGTGCCAGTTTGCATACTGAGCTTCTCTTAGGGTTTCCTGGGGAGCACCACCTACTCAGTCTCTGTTTCCTTGGTGGTTAGTTGAAGAGAGTCTCTTTGACAAATTCTATTTATGATATGGACATGCATGCATATTCAGCTAAGCTTGAAATGGTTTTGAGTTATTCAAATCTCACAGACTGTTGTTGTTTGGACAAGTAAGAGGTTGCTGTGCAAGAGCTATTCGGCTGATGTGATATGCCTTTTTTCGGAGCCACGCGGTTTCTGTGCAATTGCATACCCAGAAATGGAAATTGCAGTATTTTAAGGTAAATCTTTCTGGATGAATGCAATACCTTATTGCTACTGAAAAGGAGAAATTTGCAGTGGGTTACTGTCTTTGATCTTAGCAATAGGTGAAATTGATGTATGTGCAATGTGTATCCTTCTTAAAATAATGGAACCCAATGCTATAGCTTTGATTTGTTTGCATATGTTTCATTCCATCTGCACTTTTCTGTATTCCACATGAACCTCTCTCATTTTGCACCCCATGACTTGTCTCCCATGATCTGCATGATTTCAATCAAGATTTTCAGGGATTTGTTGCATTTTGCAGCAGAAGTTTACCAGGGATTTGTTGCAGTTGTTGCCACACTATTTACCTGTATACCAATTGAAGTTTGAAACAGATTGTATTGCAGCAGCTGTAGTAGTAAGCCTTTGTGCCAAGGGACCACAACTACTTGGAACTGCTCATGAGATGGTCCATGTTTGTTAGTACCAACAGGCTAGAACACGCTAATCCTTTTATCTTGATTGCTGGAAAAGATTTTGGAACCCAAAATGGTACCCAAGAATCCAAGAACATGTTACTCCTTTTATCTTGATTGGTGGACAAGATTTTGAACCCAAAATGCCATCAAAGAAGGAGAAGGTAAACCAGAGATTTGGATGCAAAATAGGCATACAAGAGTAACAAATGCAACCCAAGACTCAAGATTTTGTTATAGGGATTAAGGCATCTTCACAAGGGTCTTCCAAGACTCAGTCACTGTAAGTCTTCAGGACTGTCCCTCTTAGGACAGTACTGAAGCCTTGGAGACTCGAGACTTGTGGGAGGGTGCCTCTCAGCCAATGTAAAAACCTGAAAAAAACTGATTGTAAAGATGGAAAGACAACAGAAATTTTAGTTTTCCTAAAAATTCCCCCATTTTTGAGGGATTATGAGGAATGGACCCTGCACTTGGGGTACTCAAAGGCAAAACCCTAAAATTCACCATTCTGCAATATAACCCACCTGTTAAAAAAAATAGGAAATAATTTTTCAGCTCTGTAAAGCAGCTCCACTTGTGGTCAGTATGTAGCCCAGCAAACTAAAAATGGATGAAAAAAAGTTGTGCCCTTTTTCCATAGAATATTGAGGCTCATAAAAGGCACAGCAGAGCCTAATGAATATGATATGCTTGTTGCTCTGTGTTTCTCATTGGCCAATCATAATGATTCGTCCAGGTGGTTTGCCATTAGATGTCTCCCACCTATTTGCAGTCTCAGTTTTAGTTTCATCAACGGGGTTGGAAAGAAAGAAAATAACTAAATTTGGATGTGAGAAGTACTTTTGCTGGGCCACATACTGAGTACCTATAGACCCAAAATAGCCAACCCAAGAGCAGCAGACGCAACCCAAGATTTTGGACGCAAATGGGGGGGACCTCCAGGAGAAAGGAAAACAAACCCAATTGCTGATTTGAACATTGTGCACAAGTTACATTCTCTTAGTAGAACCCAGGATGATGGGTACTAGGTGACATGGCAGAACCAACCGTTGGAATGCCCCTGACGAGAGGGATGTGGTGGTAGTTTGATCGCTTTTCACCTTCTTCCCCCCTTCCCCCAAACTTTTCTCATTAGCTTTTGCTTTCATGGTTTTCAAACTCATCACTCCTTCCTCTGGAAACAAACATTACAAGAAGAAACCTAACTCTCCAAGTGTTTTGTCTTGCTCAGAAGTAACTGGTGGTGCCAGTGGTTCTGCTTCCTTTGGCTTGAGATTTTCTCTGCATTTCTGCACATCATGGGTGCCCTCCATTATCATTTTGATAATATGATCAATTCTACACATTGAGCATGCCTTCCTTACCAAATTTTTTTTGGAAAATATGAGTCTTCCCTTGGAACTTTTGTTTATTCTAGGAAGAGTGAATTTACCTGGCTAGATGTCTTGGCGTCAAACTTGGCAATCTCATCAGTTTCCTCATGGAGCTTTTGACAATGATTGATTGTTGTTTCTGGGTCTATTTTCATTGTTTGCACAAGCATTTGGATCTTCCTGCACCCATATCTTGCCCCTGCCTTGCACAGTTTATAGAAAGACACTCAATGTGAAACTTTGGCTGCTTTTTGAGGATTTGAGCTTCACCTCTTCTGCACAAATTCCTGTGTTTTTCAATCTTTTGACTTCCTATTCTATCACCAGCACCATGTACAGACCCTCTCCTGAAGCCAAGACAAAGTTCTGGAAAAAGGGAGAATGCTTCACGTACAATTTGTGAAGATAAGAAGTTTCAATGTTCCAATGATCTATTCTTCAAAAGATTTGAGACCTTGGGGGGTGTCCTCTTCCATCTGCATTGCTCAGAATTAAGGTAAACTCAATATTTGTGACACAACCCTAAAAGGCTGGGAATTGGACCTACCTGTCATCACCTCATCACATGCTGTCATTCTGGGTGGAAATCCTTGTGTGAAATCAAGTGCAGCCCATGGCTGTTAGAGGGGCATACAGGCTTTGACCAATTGTGAGATGATGTCCATTGAGAAAATGCCTCCTCATGGAGGTGACACAGAAATAAGAGCAAGGTAGAAATTGCTGAAAAACTTTGAATTGAACTCTTGGGTCTGTGACCGAAACTACTCTTCAAGAAGCATTCAAGGTTATGCTTGAGCAAACCAGAACATTGGAGAGGAGACCTGCATCTGAAGCTCAGAGTCACAAGATGCATCTTTGGAGCAAGCTGGGACTCACAATATTGGAGATGCCTTGAGCATGGATAAAGATCATGGGATGGAGTTCCCAAATGCTTTGGGAACATATATATCGAAGGGGGTACGAGGAGTGAAGGATGATTGTCAAAGATTCCGGCTTGAAATGCAAATGTTAAAAGAGAAAGCTGAGGACACCAGAAAGAGAGAAGCTGAAGTAGAAGGAATGGCTAACAGAGTGAAGAGGCGACTGATGGAGGAACTGGATGTAGTTGCTCACAGAAATTTGGATACTCTAACGCAGCCAAGCCAGATAGCACAACCCAGCACAAGAGAGAGAGAGGACTTAGAATATGTCCTGGGAGGTGGCAATTCTGGGGCTGCCTCTTTCAACTGCTCTGCAATACGTAGGAGAAATCCATGTACCCATGGCCAACAATTTTCTAGGGAGGAATCTGTGGGGAAAAAAGGCCCACAGAAGAAGTTGAAAGATCACAAGATCAATACCTCAGCTTCAGATTCATCTCCATGCACTGTATCCTCTCTCCCTTCATTTCCTTCGATAGGCTGCAGCCAGAGATTGTACAAAACAGCTTTTGCTGCAGCAGAATATTGCACTCCTGTGCACCCTCTCCATCACCAATTACACCTGGGAAGCACTTTGGAGCCTGACAGTAAAGTGTCTAAGGGTCAGTATCATCCCAACAGCACAAACACCAAATACAGCAACAACGGGGGCCATGAGTCTACTGGTCTCCCTTCTCCAAACTCCACTGCTATTGTATTGCCCACACCTCTATTAAATCACAATCTTTCACGATCTCATGAACTAGGCCCTCAATGCAACACTCAACTCAAGGTGTATTGCAATCAACATGTCAGCAGGTCACCTCTCTCCAAATCAACTCTATGTCACCTGGCAGATACTCATCAGCAAGTGGGTATGATGATTCCTGGAGGAGACTGTGCTATGGTTGTCAATCACCCACAAGAAGATGATGAGGAGAAGGAAGTAAATCAAAACAGAAAAATGGGGCAGAAGTTCCTCATCTCAACATCTCATGAGAATCAGAGCAGGCAAAGTTTGAATCATTGGATGACTGGGGCACGTATTCCTCCCACTCCTCCTTTGTGCCCAACACTCAAAAAAATGCAATGCTGTCATCTAGGTGAGTAAAAAAATGTGATTCTTTTGTCAATCTCTAATCATTACAAAGAAAGAAATTGCAGGGTGTTTCTCTGGATGCATATGAAGAAAAGATGGCCCACACCCAGAGACTGATGGGTGAACTCAAAGGTTCAGTGGAGGGATTCAAGATCAGAATAGAGGTAGAAAGCGAGGGTTGGAGGGGAAGGATGGAAGTATTGAAGAATGAGTTGCAAACCTTGAGGAGGGAACAGGAGTGTGGAATTGCAGAGGCGAAGTGCAGCATCCAGAAGGAAGTCAAAGGCAAGCTTGGAGAGTTGATGGCTGCTACTGCTGCTGCTGCACAAGAGAGAATGAGCAGAGAGAAGGAACAGGTTTGTTGAGTTCCTCAGTGAGATCTCTCTCTTTCTCTACAGACAGAAGAATCCACTTGATGTAGGATCATGTTTTCTCACATGCAGAGAGCTCAAGGTTTTGCAATTTTTCATAAGCTTTGTATTCTTCATTGTTCAGGTGCAGGCACTGGTGGACGAGAGGATAGAGAAACGGTTGAATGAGAAGGACCTGGTCATGACGGAGATGAAGAGCAACATGCGTCTTTTGTGGGCTGAGGTTGAAGCTCTGAACAAGGGCAGAGATCATCTGCAAGAGCATGTAAACCATCTCACCAAAGTCGCCAAGCTTGCCAAAGAAAATGCCAACCGTGAGCAAGACATTCTCAAATCGGAAAATGGATTTCTGCGCAGGCAGCTGCAGTCCTTCAAAAGCAATGCTGGCTGCAGCAGCAGTCAGGTCTGCTCACCAACTACACCTTCTTCCAGATCCTGCAAGCTGAAGCGTTGCTAAGCTTTGCGTGTTCATCTCTCCTTGTTGAATTGTGCCTTTGCAGGTGAATTCTGAAAGAGAGAGAGGTAACTTATTATTGCAAACGGTGGAGAAGCTCAAATATGAAGGCGCTGATCTGAAGCTTGAGATGAAGGACCTCAAGAAAGTTGAAAAGGCAGTGAAGGTAGAAAGCTTTCTATACCTTCTTCTTCTTCTTCCTTGTGCTCTCTGGTGTGTACACAAATTCTTCCAAATCTGCAGTCGATTTTGGCTGTTGCTGCTGCAGTGTGATGTTTTGCAGAATGTGTATAGACTGTGTCCCTGAGACTCAAAAATCGACGATCTCATTTTGAGTTTTTTTTTCAGGTGGAACTTGAGAGTGTAAGAAAGCTTGTAGCAAAGATGCAAGAGGACAGTGAAGAACTGGAGAGGGAGAGAGGCAGCAGGCGAGTGGAAGGTGTTCGGGAGAGACTTCTCATTATGGAGAAAGTGGAGAGTCTGTCGCACCTGTATCTAGGAGGCTTGGAGGAGGTTCGTGCTGATGTCTTCAATGTGAAGCTTAGTTGCCGTGACCGCGTTGATAAATTGGAAGATCAATGGAAAGAGTTTCAGCAGCAACAGCAAGAGACTGTTGTTGCCTCCGGAGATGAACTTGGACCCGTGCCTCGGCAAGTAAGTTGCATCACTCTCCCCTTCAACTTCAAGACCCTGTGAAGGACATGTCTCGTGGTAGGACGATGCCAAAGAAGGCAACGTATGGATTCTATAGCAGTAATGATCTCGATCTGAATCTTTGCGAGTTTGTTTGAGATGCTCAGGTTCTTCGTATCTATGCGGAAAACCTGCACGATGTAGATTTCCGTAGCAATAATGCTACCGATTTGAATTTCTGTGAATTTGTTTGAGATGCTCAAGTTCTTTGTGACGATTTGGAGAATCTGCACGACGTAGATTTCGATAGCAATAATGATTTCGATCTGAATCTCTGTGATTTTGTTTGAGAGGCTCAGGGGCATCTTGACGATCTGGAGAACCTGCGTAACGATATAAATTTCCATAGCAGTAATGATATCGATCTGAATTTCTGCGAGGTTGTTTGAGATGTTCATCAGGTGCTTTTGGACGATCTGGAGAATCTAAGAAGTGAGATGGGACGAATAGTGGAGATGAAACGCGACATCCTTCAACAAGCACTTGAGAGAGAAAGTGGATCCATACGTCGCCAACTAAAGGATGCCTGCATTGATATCAAGTGTGAAATGATGAGTGTAGTCAAAGCAGAGGTGAAGAAGTGCTTGCAAAAATCACGAGATAAAATGCTGGCAATGACCGTTTCCATGAAACAAGAGATCAAAGACTTGAAGCTTGGACTGAGTGTGGCAACAGCAGGGGTAAGTTACATGAAAGCCTTCTCTGTTCAACTCTTTCGACTTTTGCCATAGTTCATGATCCAGTGAGTGACTGCCCTTGTGAGAAGAGGCATCATCATCATCACAATAACATTTTCTCACGTCGAATTGGTTCAAGAAAATTTGCATTTGATGCTTAACAGAAAGAAGGTCTAGAAGGTTTGCCAAGAACTTTGTCAGTTATAGAAAAACATAAACAAGTGGCAGCTAAGGCAGCTGCAGATGCCACCATATTAGCGACAAAAACAACAAACTTCCTTACTAAACTGTTGGGATCATTCAGCATGGAGATTGCAAATACACGATGGAACAGCCTGCAGCTTCAAGTTGAAATTTGCATAAAATCCTTTAAGAATACAGTAGTGCTGAACTTTAGGTCTGCTGCTGTTTTTGCATGATAATGCTCCTCAAATAAGAAAGAGACAACAATTCTCAAGTTACAAAATTCTGGATGTTTGAACCACATGTCTTGGTCCATGCATGATCCAGGAAAATATGGCAACTGAGAGAGACATGGCAGCTGCTGCTGCTGCCGAGGCCATCAAAGTCAGCAAGGAGCTTGCAAAGGTGAAAGAACATTCACTGATTGCTATTGCAGAAGCCCAAAACAGAAACCAGGAGGTGCAACAGTGTCTTGAGCGAGAGACCTCAAAACTCCTAAATGCAATGTCAGCTGTGCACAAAGAAAAACATGTGGCATCACTTGCTGCTTCAGAAGCTTCTGCATCTGCACTCAGGGCCCAACAAGTTTTGGCTGAGCTTCTGGGTTCCTTCAACTCAGAAATGGCAAAAGCTCAGAAGCTAACCATGCAGCTGCAGGTACATGTGTAATTTGCAGCTTAGTCATCTGAACTGTTGCTGTGAAACTTGTGAAGAAAATCATCCTCATCATGGAATTATGTGTGCACACTGATGATAAAGCAGGAGGGTTTGGAGAGAGAGAAGGATAGCTTGGAGCATGAGCGAGAGTTGGCAATACAGCACACCCACGAAGTCCAAAACCACTTTGGCAATGAACTTGAATTTGCAATTGCTGGATGGCGACATACAATGAATGCTGAGGTTGCCAAAGCCAAAGATATCACCCAGGAACTTCAGGAAGAGAAGAGATGGGTGTCTTCCACACTAAAGCAGCAGCAATCTCTCATGCCTAATTTGATGACTACCAGTCACCAAATGCATGAGGACATGACTTGCAACATCTCCAAGGTAAACTGGCACCATACCTGAGGTGAAAGATGCTTCTGTGCTTGCTAATGCTTCCCCCTGGATTAGATATTGAGAACAGTCTCAGAACTCTAGTAGCATTTTTGTGTCCAGTGTCACTGCAAATGGTTAAATACAGACTGCATGCAGATGGAGGACACCCTCAACACTCTCTCCCAAACAGTGGAACAAATACAAGAATCACAAAATCACCTGAATACCGAGAAAAAATGGTGCCTGGGTGTTATCCAGGAAGAAATTGAACAGCAAGAGAGGGACTGGAAAGTTGAGCTCACTCAGCTAAATCAGGTCAGCTCTTTCTTGTCTAAGAAATTGGATAGGATGGGATTGAAAAAAAGATATCTGAATTTGTGGCATTTCCATGTCCAGACTTGATCAAGTAGTTTTCTGGAATTATGGCCAAACCTCATCTTGCAGGTGGTGCACATGCTGGAGAAGAGTATAAATGATTCAGCAGTTGATCAGTCAGACATTGCAAAGAAGATAGAGAAATTGGAAGGCACGCAGATTGACTTGGTCCATTTGTGTGAGGAAGTGCGTATTAGCACTGATGAGCTTGCAAAGTCTGCTGCCATTTGGTACCCTAAGTATGAAGCAGCTGCATGTATTGTCAGTGAGCTCTCTTTCAAGTTGGAGCAAACAGACGAGAAAATACGAGGAATCTATTGTGATGAAAACCTTCTGCAGCACATGGCACAGCTTGCAGAGTCAAAGGTACAGGGGCTAAAAGATATGGTGTCAAGCTCGGTCTTAGCACAATGCCAACCACAACTTCAAAACATACTTGAACAGGTTGAGAATGAGAACCTTGCTCATTGCCAGGTAAACTTACATACTTGTGGCATATATACATGCAACTGCTCTGTTTTTCACTATTCTTTTTCCAACCTAGAAATATTGCCTCTTATAATCACTGCAACTTGTTGAAAATGGGTTTACCTCTGTTCTGTGCAGGCACTAGACATGTTATCAGATCGAGTGAAGGGGCTGGAGACTGTTGTTGGGTCCACCAATTGGCCCTCTCTGAATGTGAAGCATTCTAAGAAAATACCCAGGGATGAAACCATAGACAGCAATGAGCACTCTGTGAGGAGCTTGAACCAAGCTGTTCAGGTGTTGCAAAGGTCCAGAAAGCTCAACCATCCCTTAAGATGCTAACCTTCTAAGAGCGTGATGAAACCCATTTCTCATACCTGTGTGGCTAGCATTTTATCAGTTTCCTACTGCAACAAGAAGTGAGTAACAAGTGAGTGGATAAACTGCAGACGAGTAGAGTTACTGGCATTGGATCACAATGGTGTGTCGGTGGCATGCACAGAGCTGACAATGGATTCCAAATTTGATTCCAAATTTGTTGAACTGGAGACCCGTATTGAGCATGTGGCATCTGCAACCTTTTCAAATTTCCGGTAGGGTCTTTTATCTTATGCCTTAAAGTCAAAACATGAATATGAGTACTCCATACAACATAATCAGCTTTGAAGAAGTCTCTCTAGCTATACACTGATAAACAACCAGTGGTTTTGTTTTGACATACCTCTGGTTTTGGACAGTGTGTTGGATGAAAAAATTTTACAGACCACACTGGGAGTGCAATCTGCTATAGCTGGAGCAGCTATGGCAGACAGCAAGTGTGGTGCTCTGGGTGCTGAGCTTGTCAAGGTATTTCACATGCTGGCTTCCTGTAATAAAACAAGCCTGCTGCAAAAGATGAAAGATCTGGCCCCGGATTGTCAGAATGGAGAGCATAGAAGGCGGCTTTCACCAACTTCCAGAACCTGCAAGGATGGCCATATTTCTTGTGCCCATTCTCTTACTTGCAGAAGCAGTGGTCACACTCAATTTCCATCAATGACAAACAGAGACAATCAATTGCCACCTATGGGAACAAATGCTGGAAATACATCAGCACAAGCATTTGACAAAAGAGGGATACTAGCTGCCCAGTGCAAAGATACAGTTCTACCAAAAAGAGTGAAGTCTTCTGAGATGAGGAAAACTATCAAACAACAAAAGAGAGGTGGAGCAGACAGAAGGCAATCCAGTGCATCAGAACAAGGAGGGAGCCCCAGGAAGGAAAGGTGGACTATTACTCAACAGTATCTTGAAGAAACTGACAATAACAAGTCTCACAATCTACAGAATCAGGCACTTAGCATCATCGAGAAGCATAGGCAAGGTGCTGAACCTGGCCTAAATGGCCACCTCACAATCAGAAAAACACAGGGGGGCTCAGGAAAAAACAATCAAAGAACTGACATCCACTTGGAGGCCGGACATGTGCATGTGAATGTCAGTCACCATTCAGCTATTGTGCATCATCGTCAGCAACGAGAGGAGACTTGATTGCAGTGCAAGTGTAGAGATACTAAAAACTGACGGATTTTACAACCCCTGCATGCAAGTGGAGGGGAAAGAACTCTCTCCAAACTCTCTCACTTGCTGGAGGACAAGGAGTTTCATGCCTGGATTCAGACACATGGATGAATCTCAACGGAGGTAACTAGTTAAACCCTAATCTGCATTGTATGAACAGTTCACTGACATGATTCTCACAAATTCATAGAGTTTATGCTTGCACGATGGTGAGGCGTTTGCTGAGATAGTCAACACCCACAGCAAAACATGCAACCAGCAATTTGGGGGAAAACTAGAAGATCCCAGATCTTAACAGCTTTCCTGTGTGTCCACAGATTGGTGTTTGATTGGAACAAGACCAAATCAAACTGACTGATGTTGAAGCTACTGACTACAGTCACTGGACAAGGCGGAGAAATTAGTAAGGGATTCTCATTTGGCTGGAAATGTACATCCAGAAAATGGAAATCTCCCAGGATTAGTGCTAAAAATGAGTTGCATGTAGAAGTAAATGGAGATGAATTGGGTAGAGCCATACCCCAAGACATGGATCAAAACTGCTGTTGGGAGATGTTGAGAGAGGATGGAAAGCATGGAGCTACCACGTCCTACTTTGTCTCCATTCTTCAACAGTGGGGGAGGAATCTCACATCACAAGACTGCTCAGCTGCCATAACACAAACATATGGAGTACACACAGCACCACTTGAAAGCTTGAGCAATGCATCAAGAAAACCCATGTCAGGAGTTCAAGAATGTTCTCATGCTTCAATTCTCATGTCCAAAGCTCAAACAAGAGCTTCATCTCCTTACTCTGTCCATTATGTGACAGAGCTCCAGGCATATATGCTGGTCAGAAACCCTGCTTGAGACTACCCAAAGGCAGAACATTATCCAGCAGTGGGACAGCCGCTGAGTGAACTGCAATCCCAGATATTGTTAAATCATACTTTGTAAACTCATTGAAAATCTGAAATCTGATTTGGGGCAATTCATCTCTAACAAATTACCAACCTACAGATGAGACTTAAGAATCATAACGATGCAACATTGAGATCATATTACTAGGGTCTTTTTGTAACATGACACTTTTTGTACCATAACATTTGGTTCATAATTTTCCAATGATACAATCAACAAAGACAAGAGACAGCTTTGACAATGTTCTTTCTATGGAAGAATTTGTCAAAGCTTTAAAACAATCAGTTAAAAGTCCTTACCACAACAGTACTATGATGAGGATGCAGAGGATGACAGAGATTGTCACTAGATCTTGTTCCTCACTTAAAAATTAAGACTGTTCCTGGACAGTTATGGCTTCCAATTTGAAGCAACTTGAGAAAAGGAACTGTGAATGTATTTCAAGGTCTGATGTCCTTTTCTCTGCAACTTCCACTTGGTTTTCAAATATGGTGAATATTCTGCACATGTTCTCTTGAATCTACGCGTAACATTCAATAGTCCCCAATTTGCTACTCCCTCTGTGAAGAGATATGTGAACAAAACCTAGAAGAGAGTGGTATTAAATCATGTCTCTGAAGAAAGCTCCAATGCTTGCTGGCAATTATTATCATTACCACCAGGTTGACAAAAAGCTTGGAAAGTGATGAAGAACTCACAATTGGCACTGAAGATTTTCGGGAAAGCAAGTAAAGGATCAGAAGTTGAGATGGTTGAAGCAGCAATTGGTCCTCTTCCATTGAAGTTGGCTTGTTGACTCCATCATGGGTCCTAACATGAATCAAGGATGAAGACATACAGTGGCAACAAAAAAGTCCATCCAGTCCTTTGTGTGAGGCACTTTTGCAAGTGAAGGGCCTAATCACAAAGTCTCAGGCAGTTTTGCAAGCAAAGGTCCTGATTACGAAGTATCTATCCTTGTTAACTGTTCAAATGCACTGACATTTTGTACTCTTATCAAAATATGCAAAAACTCCATTATAAATGCATGCTTTACTCTATCCCCATGAGGATAGATAAAATAATATAGCACTGCAATCAACAGCTGCTAGTTGTACATAACACAGCTAGCTACAAAGAATCCTGATTATGAAACAACACGTATAAATCTAACAGGCTAACTTTAACTCTCAATAAGGCCTCTAAGGCAGTATGTTCCAATCAAGAACCAAGTGACCAGCAGGCCCACAAATATAGACCAAGCTATGAGAAAGGGCCACCCTGTCATAACCAGACCAAGAATTAAAACCATGACAAATGGAGCGTAAGTACGAACCAAAGCCCAATAGCTCACATATTGACCTTTGAAAAACACAAGGGCTAATACATTGACAATATTCCACTTGATGGAGCCTCTGTATGCCATTCTATTGAGTGCATTTGCCACAAATGAGTGGCAGTTACAAGTGAAGAGATTGTACAGCTTGTTCTGATAATTGCGCATTGTTGTTTCCACCCCATCATCCCATGATATGGCTGTTCCTTTGTCTGTGTGTCGAAAAGGATCAGAGCATGTATGCCCTGACAGATGTGGAGGAAAACAGCACTGCAAGTCCAGATATGCACATGATCAATGACAAAAGAAGGATAACAAAAATAGCATTTGAAAGCTGAACAGCAATGACATTGGGGTGAAATGTTGAAAAATAGGCAAAGCATACCTATGGCAGACAACCTCTGATTCATTTAAAAGAGGTAATTATTGGGGATCCTTGCAAGAAAACCATCAAGCTCATGGTTTCGCAGGACAATGAATTGAACAAAATTGACCAGAGGCATCCCCTGCACAATGGGTTTACAACTCAAGAATGTGCTTGATAAAAAAGGCATTCTTCTCTTGAAGTCTCTTGAGAAACCCTAAAAATTTAGATGCTGACCTTCTCTGGGTTGAGGCGCAAGTATTTGGCTGTAGAACCAAATGCGAAGTTGTCAACATTTACAAAGCAGGGCCCTGCAAAATCAAGAATGACACCATCTTCGCGACAAATGCCCACATGACCTATGAAAGGGACCAGCCATGCAACGATTGGCAGTGGTGTCCAGACCAAGCAGCATGGAAAGCGCGCCTTCTTTATGTCAATGTGAGATACATCAGGTTCTCCCACTCTTAAAACCTGTGCACAACACAAATACATATCTCTGAGAATGCAGAGAAGATACCACAATAACAACACATTGAAGGTAGGCATCATGTCAATTCCAGCAAAACCCAAAACTGAATTGACAAGAATGATGTGCACTTCTATCCTTATGCGGACCACTCACAAAGTAGCAGACCATCACCTTCATCATGAAGAATAAGTTGCAGTCCTAACCTTATGAGTATCACTCACAACATACCAGACTATCACCTTCATGAACAGCAGTGACTTTAACTGCCTTGCTCAATCCAAACACACATGATTCAGTAGATATGGACTGAACATCACTATATCTTCCAGAATTTCCACTGCTTGTGCAGACCACCTTCCATTCCCACTTCTGATTTGTTACTTGCTGTTGGTAGTTGACACAGGACAATTGATAGTAGCTGTGGGTAATTGAGCTACTACAACTTCAGATAATGCAACCAGAAGGAAGAAGAAATGGGAAGGAAAAAAGAAGGAACTAAGAACTAGCTCAAGTATCAATTTCCCAGTACTCTTGCAATAATAAACTTTTCTCAGGTTTACAATCACCAGCATATTAGCTTGTTTAGCTTGTTGTGCGACATACCTCTTTTTCCTCATTTGCCACAAGCACCACATCCTCATCCACTCCAGCATCTGACATTTGGTGATTCTACCACCTCCTGTTGTTGGACAATTGCTTACCAGTGATTCAATCCAATTGCTTGTTGCTCCTCCCTTCAATCAAGAATGTACTTAAAAACCCAACAAACACAAAACTGATAAGATCCCTGTAAGAGAAGGCAATGAAGTCAGATCCAAAAACTTCCAAGGAAACACTTTGTTCCAAGGAAACTAGCTCTTTTTGTTATGTGCTTTCATAGGGTTTGCTATGGAAGCATATCTGTCTCCATGCAGTAAAAGCTCCATCCTTTGTTGGATTACAGAGATGATTGATAGATAACTAGGCAGCATTACAAAGAGAGATTTGCAAAGAAAATTGCAGCTGAAGAAAAAACATGAGAGAGGGAGAGATAGAGACCTGAGCAATATGGCAAATTGCTTGAAAAGCAGAGGTTTGGATGGCCAGCTTCACTGATCAGCAATGTGCTCTTCCCCTCACATGCATGTGCTCCAAGCCCTCCTTGAAAGAAGCAATGCTTCAACTCTTAGAGGTTTCCTCAGAGAGACTCCAAATCGAACCTGTTCGTCCGTTGTTCCACAAACACAAAACAGTTAGTGACTGACCCGCTCCAACACTTCTCTCTCACCATCCCTACAGGTATTTCAAAGACTCACAAAAGCTCACACGGGGAGATTGCGATTGCTAGCTATAATCCAACACAAGCTCGCTCTCACTGCTTGCGTTCTCTAATAGATCTTCACAACTACCCTTCCTTTCTTCACAATCGACTTCTCCTTCTTCTTCTTCTTCTTCTTATCGTTAGATTCTTCCTTTCAGACAAGGGACTCGTCGTAGCAATGATCTCCTCTCCCCTCAGACAACAATAACACTGATCTCATACTTGCCTCTCTTCTCTCAGCAGAAGAAAGATCCCTGGATGCATCATCTCTCTTCAGACAATAACAACACCGATCTCATACTTGCCTCTCTTCTCTCCACACAGCAGAAGAAGAGAGATCCCTGGCTGGATCAACTTCCATCAGACAACAATAGCGCTGATCTCACACTTGCCTCTCTTCTCTCCATACAGCAGAAGAAGAAAGATCCCTGGCTGGATCAACTTCCATCAGACAACAATAGCGCTGATCTCACACTTGCCTCTCTTCTCTCCACACAGCAGAAGAAGAAAGATCCTTGGCTAGTTAGCAATGCAGCAGCCGAGCGGAAGAACAACAGAGAGAAGAACAGAAGAACGCCGACCTGAAAAGATTTGCTTACCTCGGTCGCAATACCTGCCGCAATAGCAATGATGTTAAGGACGAATTACATGTTTCGTTTGCTTTTGCGGTGAACAATCTCTGTCGCAAAACAAAATCGGTGTTGCGATCGAGAGGTAAAGGAGGAAAAAAAAATTCAGACAAGAAACCCCACGGGACGACGGTCCACACCCGCGGCGGCAGCTTCGGTCTGTCTCTCTCTGTCGTCCTGTGTACTTTATCGATACTCTTGCCCTGTTCATAGGGGGGTGGGGGGGTCGAGGGTTGGCTGGTGGTGGTGGTCCTCCTGAGCCTTCCCCCGCGCGCGCATGGACCAAGCTTGCTTGCGGGGAGATTGGTGGTGGCTATGGAGGAAGAAGCGCACTTGGAGGACGATCTAGCAACGCGCGCAACAACAACAACAACAACAACAGCAGCAGCAGCGGCTGCGTCATCGACGACAACGCTCTCGAGTGCGTGCAGGAGAATTTTCCGCGGCCTTTCGTCGTACACTTTGTGCCTCTCGCGATTGCAATCGAGTCGAGACGACGACGACGACGACGACACCACTATTATATCGTGGCGACCGCGACGACGCCTCTCGCGCTCTTCTGCTGTGACGGCTTGGAGAAGAAGGAGAAGAAGAAGAATATCTAGTACCAGGCTGTCCTCGGTGAGACGATCGCGTTGTTAGCGTGCTTTGGAGCGAAGCTTGTTGTGCAGGTGCCAGGGGCATAGGATCTCGATCTCTCCGACAAGCGACAACACAAGCAGAAGAAGAAGAATAGGCGGTGTTGTTCCTCA